>JAABUS010000702.1_pt1 | contig 82574 bp, 83 predicted proteins | sample 5560161 | NCBI WGS metagenome assembly JAABUS01 (sample SAMN10711885, study PRJNA513376) | rock metagenome | isolation source: Antarctica rocks | place: Antarctica: Victoria Land, Trio Nunatak nord | collected 2016-01-04
CACGCCGGCTGACGGAGGTGGCGGCCGGCGACCCTGTCGCGCTGCTGTTCTCGCGCGGCTGGTGGTGTCCGAAGGAGCAGCGCCACCTGCGTGAGGTGACCGCGCTGCAGGACGAGTTCGAGGTCGCCTACACGCGGATTGTCGTGGTCAGCATCGACGCTCCCGAGGTCCAGTCCGCCTTCCGCGCCGGGCTCGGCGCGCGGTACGTGTTCCTCTCCGACGGCGACCGCCGGTGGCTCGAGCAGCTGGACCTGCTCGAGGAGACCGACACCAAGCACCGGCCCTACCGGCCGACCGCCTTCACGCTGCATCCCGACCTCACGATCCACGCCGCCTACGACGGGAACTGGTACTGGGGACGGCCGACGGTCGAGGATCTGCGCCAGGACATGCGGACGATCTCGCGCGCCGTGCGCGACGACTTCCAGCGCTGATGGGCGATCTGCCCGAGGGCGCCGCGCACCTCACCTTCGACGGACACGATCTGCGCGGTGCGGACGGGCCGGGGCGCCGCTTCATGGTCGACGCCCGCTGCCTTCAGGGCACTCCGGTGTCCGGCGCCTACGCCCACGTCTGCGCGTTGCCCGACGACGCCGCCGTGGTCGAGTTCGACCAGCCCGAGATCCAGCAGGTGCGCCGCGACGCGCTCGCCTGGTGGATCGGAATGCTCGGCGACGCGCTGATCTGCCTCACCACGCTCGCCCTGGACGCGTCGCACTACGGCGGCGCGATCACGGTGACGCGCGAGCCCGTGCGCTGGAGCGACGACCCGTTCGCTCGGATCTTCCCGGGCACCGTCGTGCAGACCGACCTGTTCTGCGAGGTCACGCCGCCGGCCGGCCCGGTGCTCGAGCGCTACGCGGGCGTCGCCTGGCCCGGCGGCCGCTTCTGAGCGCTCGGGTGCGGCGAGACAGCGACGGCTGGATCAGGCCCCGGGAGACGCCACCAGCAGGCCCGCGGCTCGGGCCGCGTCGAGCAGGCGCTGGTCGTAGGCGATCAGGACGTCGGCCTCGACCGCGAGAGCGGCGGCGAGGTGGATGGCGTCGAGCGCACGGAGCACCGGCGGTGACACGCGCGCCGCCCGCTCCCGTGTCGCGGCAACCGGAAGGAGCGCTACGACATCGAGGACAGGCGTGATCGCCGACGGTGGCAAGCCCTGTCTGAGGCAGGCCCTCCCCAGCTCGACCTCGATGATCTCCGATGAGACCAGCGCGTCGTCATGCTTCAGTGCCGCGGAGAGCGCAGCGGACTCGCGCTCGGGGAGGACGAGCTTGACCGCCGCGGAGGCGTCGAGGTAGACGACGCTCACCAGATTCGATCGGCGCGCGCCTCGGCAAGCGCCCGGGAGAGGCGGCCTTCGTCGTCGATCGGCTGCGACGCCAGCCGCCGCCGCAACTCCGGGAGCGCGTCACGCAGTGCCCTTCGCGCCGGGATGGCCCCTTTGGCGTCGAGGCGACGCTGGGCGGCCTGGTCCTCGAGCTGCGGCAGATCCGCACTGCCCCGCAGCGCGAGCTCACGGACGAGTGTCGCCGCGGGCTTGCGCCCCAAGACGAGCTCGGCGCGCCGGAGTGCCGCGTCGAGCTCGGGATCCCGTGTGACGGCGATACGCGGATGCGCGGAGGGCACCGGCGGAGAGTAACACCCGCGGAGCAACAGCACCCTGATTTCGACGAACGACGACTCCGCACGCCAACGCCGGTGACAGTCAGCGCTTGAGCGTCGCGGCGGTGTAGGCGATGCGCGCGGGCTCGCACCAGATGACGATCGAGCGCGTGCTCGCCAGTGACACGTCACGCGGGAGCATGTAGTTCTGATCACCGAGCGTGGCCTTGAGGTCTGCCACCTTGCGGTGGCGTCCGTCGAGGACGGCGGTCGTCGTCCGGGGGGCGGGGACCGTGCTCAGCCACACCGCGAGGTCGGTGTTCGCCGCCGTCGAGAAGCCGTCCAGGCGCAGGACGAGCCGGCCGCTGGCGAGCCGGTGCACGACGGCCTTGCCGGCGCCGCGGCGTTCGATCGGTCGGAACGTGCCACGCCGCACCACGCGAGTGCTCTTCTTCTCCAGGGCCGGGAGCGGCGGTTCGATCAGCGGCGTGGTGACCTGCTGCTCCACGGTCATATGCCATCGACCCTCTGCCGCGACGCGCAGGACGATCGCGCCGCTTCCACGCCCGCCGGCCTGCTTTCGACCGGGGCACGAGCCGCTCCCCAGGCGCTTGTCGCCGGCGGCCACCGCGAACTCAGAGCTCTCGCAGCGCCACCGGACCCGCCACTGCACGGCGTCCTCGTCGATCCGGACCTGGCGTTCGGCGGAACCGTTCCCGTCGAAGGCCCGGACTTCCTCCCATCGCGGAGCGGCGCGGCCCTGTGCCACCTCCTCGGCGGACTTCGCCCGCTGCTCCACCGCGGTGAAGGGATCGGCCGGCCCCGGCTTCTTCTCGTCCCCGCCGCAGCCCGCCGCGGACAGCAGAACCACGGCAGCGGCGATGATCCCGACCGATCTCAACGCTTCTCGTCGTCCCGCCGAGCCCGCTCGACCACGAACTGGCCGATCCGATGGCCGAGCTTGAGGCCTTGCGCACCGTCGATCGGCCAGTGGATGCCGCCCCAGACCCGGGAGTCGGCAGCCTCCTGCGCCCGATCGAACCACAGCTTCTTCTGGTCCGGGAACTCGTAGGCGAGCACCTCGGCGGCCGCCCCCGAGTAGGTCGCATGGCCCGAGACGTAGGCGGGGAAGAAGGGCGTGACCAGCAGCGGCTTCCAGCCCGGCGCGAGGCCCGAGTCACGGACCCCGTTCTCGGGCCGCGGGTACCAGTAGGCGAACTTCGCGTCCCAGGACGCGACCCCGGCGTCGGCCATCGCGACCGTCAACAGCGCGAAGAGCCGCGCGGTCTCCGGCGTGCTCAGCGACGCCTTCTTGAGGCTCTCGAGCACCACCTGGATCCAGACGCCGGGCGGGAGGGGCGTACCTTCGCCGCCCGCCCAGAAGAGCGCCGCCCGCTTCTGGCTCGGGGTCAGCTCCTTCTGGGCGCGCACGACAAGGCGCACCTGCTCCTTGAAGCCCTCGGTCCCGAAGGCCGGGGGCGGCGGCGGGCGCAGCGCGTGCCCGGAAGGCAGGACCCACGTCTTCCACGTGCCCGCCAGCGGCTTGACGGGCCGGCCAGCCGTGCCGGGCGGCGCCGTGTAGTACTTTGGCGCGCCACCCGGCGGACGGCCGGTCCAGCGGCGATCCGCACCGTCGGAGTGCGCGCGCTGTAGGACGGCCTTGGCCACGGCGTGGCCGAGGTCGAGGCCGGCCTTGACGTCGCCGGGCCGGCTCGCGCCCGCATCGATCCGCGCGGCGCCCACCGCCTCGGCCTCGTCGCGGAACGCGGCCGCCGGAGCCTCGTCGTACAGGTCGATGAGCACCTCGGACGCCGCCGCGGCGATCGCGGCGTGCTCGGACGGATAGGAGAGCTCCTCGCGTTCGCCGATCGCACCCTCGACCTTGGGGGCCGCCCTCGCGTAGCGCTTCTTGTAGTGGTACGCCGCCACGGTGGCGTCGTGCATCGCGACGGCGACCAGCGCGTAGTTGCGCGACGCGCTGGGCGGATCCTTGGCCCGGCCGGCCACCAGGTCCAGCGCATGCTCGAGCCAGGGCTGCACCGCCGGCGTCCGGGCAACCGCCCGTGCGGCCTGCGTCCGGGCCGGCGATCGGCTGGCGACGGCTTCGGCGACCGCCTTGTCGTCGGCCCGCTCCGCAGGGGACCCGGCCGCCGGCGGAGGCGGCACCGCGATGCTGTCGGCGGCCGGCAGCACCCAGGTGGCAGCCGTCGCGGGATCGGAGCGTTCGCGAGCGACATTCGCGTCGTCTGAACCGCAGGAGGCGACGACGAAGGCAGACAGCGCAAGCACCATCGTTGAGCGGATCGCCTTCATCGACTCATAGATAGCACTTGTCGTCAGGTCTCGGACCTCCCACGGCCCCGAAGATAGTGTCAGGATGTGAGCGAGTCCGTGCGTCGGCCGAACAACAGTGCGGCGGTCGGCCGCGTGGCGCTGATGGCGTAGCTCAGATACGCGGGTCGTCGCACTAGGTGAAAGCGCGATCACCGGAGGCCGAACGGCGATTGCGTCAACGCCCGTGGCGCGAACGCCCGACTGTGGATCGCGACGCCCGACAAGGCTCCTCAGAGCCCTCGAGCGAACCCTCCCGGCCGCCGGCCTGCCCGCGGGGGAGATCGCCGGCCGCCCCGCGGTCGGCGACGGGGAGGCTCGTGGTCGTGCCGGAACCGGCGAGCCGCGTAGGCGATCAGGCCCGCGCCCGACAGCGCGAGGAGGACTGCGGCGATGCGCATGAGCGCCTTGTGCGTCGCGGACAGATCCTCGGGCGGCGAGAACGCGGCGAGCCCGCGCGCGAGGTCCTGCTTCCCCGATTCCGGCGTCCCGGCGCGGGTGTCCGTCCACACGCCCAGCGCGCGCTTGCGCGTCGAGACCAGGCCGAGGCGGGTTCCGAGGGCTGGCATCCCGCGCTCGCTGCCGTAGCCGATGCCGGTGTCAAAGGGGAGGTCTGACAGCCGCATGCGGGGAACAAAGCGCCTTCCGCGGTCGAAGGAGGACTGCAGCGAGACCTCGCTCGTGCGGCCGGTTCGGTCGCCGCGGCGGTCGTAGTAGAGGACGTCGAGACGGCCGTCGGGCGCGACCGAGAGCCTTGGCAGCATCTGCGCGGTGTCGTCGGATCGCGGCGTGTCGTTGACCTTCACCGGAGCGCCCCAGCGGCGGCTGCCCGGCGTCAGCTTCCACACGTACACGTCCGCGTTGCCCCGGCGCCCATCGTGGAAGCCGGCGTAGAGCGTCCGCGAGCGCCGGTCGACGGCCAGTGACGGGAACGGCGGCGTGAACGCGATGAACCGTTCGGTCGGGACCACGTTGTCGTCGACGACGGCCTCGTCCCAGGTGACGCCGCGATCGGTGGAGCGCGCCATCACGAGCTTCCAACTCCCCTCGTAGGGCGCTCCCCCGCGACCTCGGTGTCGGCCTTCGTAGTCGAGGACGTCCTTGCCGAGATCGAGGTACAGGACGTACAGCTCGCCCTTGGGGCCGACGACGGGCGTAGGGGCCAGTGCGCGGGCACGCGCATAGGGGTTCAAGCGGATGGGGGCGCTCCACGTGCGCCCTCCGTCGTCCGAGCGCGACGCACGGATCGGGTTTCCGGCCTTGGTGAACCCGAAGGGGCCGACCTCGCGGGTGTCCACCCACGTCAAGTAGAGCCGCTGCGGATCGGCGGGATCGGCCGCCAGGCGGACCTGGAACTTCAACGGCCCGCGCGCCCTGATCGGGTCTGACAGCGTCTGGCCCCCGTCGGGGGAGCGCACCAGCCAGACGGCGTTGGGCGCGTTGGCGCGCCCCTTGAGCGTGACGAAGCTCAGATGCAGCTCGCCGTCGGCACCGAAGACGACATCGGGGGCGTAGCACTTCGGCTCCTCGCCGGCGGGAATCGGGATCGGCGTCTGATTCCAGTGCACGCCGCCGTCGAACGACACGTGCAGCGCGCACGAGAAGCGTGGGCCGTCGATCTTGTCGGCGATGACGAGATTCGCCGCATTGCGCGGATTGGCCACCAGGGCCGGCGAGTTGTGCGCGCTGAGGTCCGCCTGCGTCCGCGCCCCGGCGTTCACCGGTGTGTTCCCGCCGGCGGCTTGGGCAACCGCGTCGCGCTCGAAGCCGGAGGAGACGAACGCCAGGCCCGCGCCGACGAACACCAGCGCCAGGCCGGCCAGCGCGAGGAAGATCGTGAGCCCCCCGCCGCCGCCCGTGTCGCCAGGCCCGCCGCCGGGCTGCGGCGGGGGCTCGGCGGGGTATCCCGGTGAGAACCGGAAGAAGATCTCGTCGAGGTTCATCCGACGCGGATCCGTCCGTGCGCCATGGCCGCCACCAGGCCGCAGAGCAGCGAGAGAACACCAGCGCCGAGGAGCAGCAGTCCGAGGGGAAGGTTCGAACCGGTGGTCGAGCCGCTCACGGCCGCACCGTCACCGGCGATCGGCATGACCGACGGCGCGCGCTCGGGGGTCACGGCGCTCCACACGTCATCCGTCGCGGACTGCTCGGCCCCCAGGGGGGCAGCCCCGACCGCGTCCCGCGGGCTGGGTGCCCCGGCCGAGCGATCTGTCCGGGGGCTCGGCGGCCGTCCCGTCGCCGCAGGCGCAGTCGCCGCCGGGACGAACGCCGCTGCCCTCACCGTCGGCGCGACCGAGCCGCCGAAGACGCGCCGTCCGTTCGCCGTCGCGATATCGCTCCGCGGCGCGATGCCGCGGTTCGTCGCCCGGTCGATGCGCGTCGTCGACGTGCCGCGGCTCGTCGCGCTTCGCGACTCGCCGCTCGCCTGGACCGGCGCGATCAGGGCACTCGCCGTCAGCACGATGGCCGTCAGCCCGAGCCGGCGGCGACCCTGGATGCTCAGCCGGCTTCCCGACGCCGTCGCCGTTTCCTCTCGCGGCTTCATGAAGTCCGGATGCAAGCCTCGATCGACTGACAGGTCCTCAGTCCTGGCCGAGGATCCGCCGCTTCTCGCGGAGGTAGTCCTCCTCGCTCCAGGCACCGGAGGCGCGCAGCTCGTTCAGACGCTCGATTGCCGCGATCTGGGCGTAGCTGGGCTCGACGGCTCCGAGCTCGTAGGACATCGCCTTCGCGGCAGCCGCGACCTCCTGGCGGTTGAGCTGGCCCATGTTCGCGGGCAGACGCCGCTGACGCCCCTGCTCGTCGGTGAAGACGAGCTTGCCTCCGTCGGCCTGCGGCGCCTGGTCGTCGGGAGCCGTGCCCCCGAGGCGCTCGAGCGATGCGGCTGCGTCCACCCGCCAGTCCGGCTTGGCCTCGGGCTCGTCGTCATCGCTGCGAGACGATCTGTTCTCGTTCACGTCGCTCCTGGATGGGCTGGACTGCTACTCGGCGGAGCGCGCGAGTCTAGGCGATGCGCGGCGCCGGTGCGAACACCTGAGACGGCGCTGCTGGGCGAGGACTTCGGCGGGATTTGTCGTCAGTGACCGCTACGCCGGCTATCACTTCCTCGACATCCTCCAACAGCAGCTGTGCTGGTGTCATGTGATCCGCCAGCTCGTCGAGGTCTCCCAGCGCCCCGGGGTCGCAGGCCGCCACGGCGAGAAGCTCGTCGCGCTGGCACGGCAGGTGATCGCCGCTCACCGCGCGTTCTCGCATTCCGATCGGCGTCGCCGTTCCGCTCGCCCAAAGGCGCGGCCGCTTCACAGGCCGCGCGATGTCGGCCCCTGTACCCTCGACGCCCATGAAGCTCGCCATCGCCGGAAAGGGCGGCTCGGGGAAGACGTCGATCACCGGGACGATGGCACGCCTGATCGCCCGCGACGGACGGCGCGTGCTGGCGATCGACTCCGACTCCAATCCGAACCTCGCGCTCACGCTCGGGCTCTCCGCCGCGCAGATGCGCGCGATCTCGCCGCTGGCGGCCGACCTGCTCCGGCGCACGCCCACGGGCGCACTCACGCCTCATCTCACCCGGTCGCTGGACGAGATCAGGGCGTTGCACGCGGTGACGGGGGCCGACGGCGTCGAGCTGCTGGTCATGGCTCAGCCCCAGCAGGCGGACACCGGCTGCCTGAGCCACCTGCACGCGACCGTGCGCTCGATCGTCTACGTCACGGGCGAGGCCGAAGCCGACGTGTGCCTCCTCGACACCGACGCCTCGCCCGAGATCTTCTCGCGCGCGATGCCGCAGTACGTGGACGCGATGCTCGGGGTCGTCGAGCCCTACTTCAAGTCGCTGGAGACCGGGCGACGGATCGCCGCGCTGGCACGCGATCTCGGCATCGAGCGCTTCGCGCTCGTGGCCAACAAGATCCGCGACGAGCGCGAGCTCGAGCTCGTGAGGTCCTTCGCGAACAGACACGGCCTCGAGCTGGGGGGCACCGTCCCGTTCGACAAGGGCTTCCGCGTCGCCGAGCAGGCCGGTCGTGCCCCGCTGGACTTCTTCGCGCCCGACGCCCCGTCGATCCTGGCGATCGACGAGATCGCGCACCGGTGGGCCTCGGCCGCGGGGCGCGGGGCCGCCGTCACCGGATGATCTCGGCCTCGGCGATCGCGCGCAGCCAGCGCCATGACAGCTTGCCGGTCGCGTGGTCGCGCATCCGGACGCGGGCGTCCTCGACCTGCACGACGGTCCCCCACTCCTGGTGGAGCCCGTTGGCCCCCGCGTATTTCAGCCGGACGACCGAGCCGCGCTCGGAGGCGTGAAGCAGCACGTCCTCGATGGCGCCGTCGTCATCGTCGAAGTCGTCGTCGAAGTCCTCCCCGAGGACGAGCTCGATGTCCTCGGGGTCCAGGCCGGCCTCGGCCAGGCGCCGTGCCAGCTCGGCGGCGGCCCTGGAGCGCCCGTCGCCACCCCCGCCGACGCGGGAGCGCGCGGCGGGCGCCGGCTCCGGCGTCCAGTCCAGACGCGAGCCGATGCGGCCCGCGGGCGGGGCGGCCTGCGGCCGGCGCTCAGGGGGCGTCGGGCGCCACCACGTCGGATGGGCGTCGCGATCCGGGCGCTCGGTCCAGACGCCCGACACCCGGTCCAGGCCGTCCTCGAGCTCGACGCCCGCCTGCCGCACGGCCTTGCCCACCGCTGGCAGCTCGCTGGCGTCAACGGCGAGCAGCGTCGGCGAGAGCCGCTCGACGAGCATGCGCCCGAGCGCGAAGGCCAGGCGCTCGGCCGTCTTCTCGTCGGGCGCGGCGAGCATCATCGCCGAGCGCAGCCGTGCGCGCCGCGGCGCCTGCTGCGCCCAGCCCTCGACCGTCTGCTCCACGTTCTGCGGCAGCGTCCCGGCAAGTGCCCGCAGGCGTTCCAGGACATCAAGCGCGGGCTGAGAGCGCAGTGCGCTGTGCACCCGCTCCTTCGTGACGCGCGCGACGTGCTCGCGACCGGGAACCGGCTCGGCGACCGACAGCAGCGCCGCCCGCTCCCCCGGAGTGACGGGGCGCATCGTCACGAGCTCGAAATCCCCCTGAGCCAGGCACGGAAGGCCGGTCGGCTCGTCGACCGCCGCCGGCGCGAACACCACCGCGACCGGCATGCCCGAGGAGTCGACGGTCAAGCCGACGTCGCCGCGCAGCCAGCGCTCGGTGACCGCGGCGAGTCCGACGGCCGCGTCCGGCACGCCCGCCCCCTGCCCCGGCAGCTGCTTGGCCGCTTCGATGAAGAGGCCCCCGACCGCGACACCGACGTCGTGCAGCGCGACTGTCCGCCCCGCGAAGGCGTCCAGGAGCAGGCCGATCATCTCCCGGCCCGGCATCGGGCTGCGGTCGAGCGCGTCCATCAGCGCGGGGCGGGCCGCGGCCGGGACGTCGAGCAGGGCCGGCACGTCGAGCGCCAGCGCCAGCTCGCGCTTGGCGGGTGCGCCGGGGAGCCCCTGGCCGCGGACCCGCAGCGCGCCGTTCTCCTCCAGCAGCCGCAGAGCGAGATCCAGCCGCGTCGCCTCCAGACCCGGCGTCTCCCCCGGCAGCGGCGCGAGCGCCGCGGTGAGCTTGGGCACGGCGCGGGCGAACAGGTTCCCGTCGGCCTTCAGCTGAATGCCGCCCGCGCCGATCACCGCGGCCAGCAGCGCTGCGTCGTGGAGCAGCTGCTCGGGCAGGTGGACGAGCCGGTGCTCCGCCGCGGGCTCGGCGTCCGGGGCAAGCGCCGCGTGGTCACGCGCGCGAATGCGCCGCAGCGGCTCCTCCAGATCCAGCGGGGTGCAGACGGTCATGCCCCACCCGGTCTCGAACACGAACAGCAGTCCGTGACGCTCGAGCACCTGGGCGACCTCGAGCTCGATCGCGCCGCGGCCCGTGGACCACCCGTACGACGGGCCGAACGACGTCCGGGTCACGAGCCGACGTACGGCGTCGTCCAGATCGGCGACGATCGACCCGAGCGCCTCCTCGTCGCGCAGCACCGCGGCGATCGCCTCCGGCGTGTCCCGCGCGGCGCCGATCGACTTCGCGACGGTCCGGCGGTGCTTGGGCCCCAGCGCCTTGAGCCCCGGAACCAAGGCGTGCGCCGCGGGCTTCGGCGCTCCGCGTGCCATCAGGCGGCCGCGGCCTCCGGCACGAGGTCCTCGTCGCTGAGCACCGTGTACCGGTACCCCTGCTCGGCCAGGAATCGCTGGCGCTTGTGCGCGGCGTCCTGCTCCTCGGTGTCGCGCGTGACGAGCGTGTAGAACCACGCGCGGTTGTCGCCCTCCTTGGGCCGCAGGAGCCGGCCGAGCCGCTGCGCCTCCTCCTGGCGCGACCCGTACGTGCCGGAGACCTGCACGGCCACGGACGCCGACGGCAGGTCGAGCGCGAAGTTGGCGACCTTGCTGACGACGAGGACGGGCAGCTCGCCGGTCCGGAAGCGGTCGTAGAGCCGGGCGCGCTCGGCGACGGGGGTCTGGCCGGTGATCAGCGGCGCCTGCAGGCGCTCGGCGAGATCACGGAGCTGCCGGACGTAGGTCCCGATGACGAGCGCCTGACGCCCGCCGTGGCGTGCGAGCAGCTGCTCGGTGAGCGCGAGCTTCGCCGGGTTCGTCGCGGCGAAGCGGAAGCGCTCCTTGCGCTCGGCGAGCGCGTAGGCCATCTGGTCGGGTTCGTCGAACGCGACGCGGACCTCGGCGCACTCGGCGCCGGCAATCCAGCCGGCGTCCTCCAACTCGCGCCACGCGGTGTCGTAGCACTTGGGGCCCACGAGCGTGAATACGAGCGGCTCGGCGCCGTCCTCGCGGATCAGCGTCGCGGTCAGCCCGAGCCGGCGGCGCGCCTGGATCCGGGCGGTGGCGCGGAAGACGGGCGCCGGCAGCAGGTGGACCTCGTCGTAGATCACAAGGCCCCACTCCCGCCGCTCGAAGAGATCGAGGTGCGGGAAGCCGCCGTCCTTCTTCGGGCGGTGCGTGAGCAGCTGGTAGGTGGTCACGGTCACCGGGCGCAGCTCCTTGCGCCGCCCCGTGTACTCACCGACGTGCTCGGGGTCGACCGTCGTCTTGGCCACCAGCTCACGCTGCCACTGGTCGACCGACGCCTGGTTGCTCGTGACGATCAGGGTCTCGCAGCCCAGCCGGGCGATGGCCGCGAGGCCGACGATCGTCTTGCCGGCGCCGCAGGGCAGGACGACGACGCCGGCGCCCGCCTCGTCACCGGCGCGGTCGGCGTCCTGCTGGTAGGCGCGCAGCGCGACGGCATCCGAGAGCTCGAGCGCGAGCGGAGCGCCGTCGACGTACGGAGCCTCGTCTCGCACCGGCCAGCCGACCGTGACCAGCGCCTGCTTGAGCGCACCGCGGGCCGCGGGTGACACGATCGCGGTCGTCGCGTCCTCGTTGCCTGCGAGCAGGCCCGCGACGTCGGGCCACCGGGCGACCTCGACCAACAGCGCGGCGGTGTCTGCGATCAGTCGCAGCCCGCCGTCGTCCGACGCCACGAGCCGCAACCGCCCGTAGCGCGCGCAGAGGTCGTGGACGTCGGCGAGGACCGGCTGCGGAACCGGGTAGCGCGACAGCTCCTGTAGAGCAGTCGTGATCTCGGGCGCCGGCATGCCGGCCGCCGCAGCGTTCCACAGGGACACCGCGGTGATGCGGTAGGTGTGGACGTGCTCCGGGCTCTTCTCGAGCTCAGCGAAGCGCGTGAGCTGGGCACGGGCGGCGTCGAAGCCGGGATGGGCGACCTCCAGCAGGACGCTGCGGTCGCTCTGGACGATGGCGGGACCGATCACGAAGCACAGGGTAGGTGAGCGGCCCGACGGAACCGCGGAGGGCTCACGCCGCGCTCAGGTCGTGGGAAGGACGGCGGTGAACCGCGGTGGATCTGCGGACTCTCCTCGGTGGATCTGTCGGAATGCTCTCGGTGGATCTGTCGAGGATCGCATGGTGGATTCGTCGGACACTGCCGCTGGGCTTTGCCGATGCACGCCGACTTCCGCGGGCGGGCATTTCTGCGCGACAAGCTCGGACGAGCGTTCAAGGGCGGCGCGCTGCTGTACACAGGCGCCAACACGGTCACCTTCGGAGATCGCCTGGCAGCGGCGCCGGTGAGCGACCTGTGGTGCGGCACGAGCTGAATCTGCCTGGATCCGTCGACCGACCCCGCGAGTCCAAGTCCGACGGGGGGAGGCCGCCGCCTCCCCCCAAGGGACGCTTACCCTCGCCTCACCCGGCGCGGGCCGACAGCGCGCGCGCCGAGGCCGGCTTGAAGCGGGCGTTGCCCAGGAACCTGACCCTGGCCGTCAGCCGTCCGCTGCCCAACCGCCGCTTGACTCTGAACGTCACCTGAATCTTGTAGGTGCAGTCGGACTTGAGCGTGATGCGCCGCGTGGAAATCGTCCTGGCGCCGCGCTTCCACTGCACCGAGACGCGTCCGCCCTTGCACGCCGAGGCGCCGATCCCGGCGGGCCGGCGGATGCTCCCGCTCACCGTGAACCTGTACGGCGCCTGGCGATCCCGGCGCGGCGTGACCCGCGCCGTGACACCGGCAACCTCCACGCGCGCCGCCGGCTTGGGAACGACGATCGTCGGCGGTGTGATTCCAGGCGGGGTACCGGACTTCGGCGGGTCCGCGGGAGGGGTGGCCGCGGGCGGCCGACTGTCCACCGCGGGCCCGGGCGACATGAACGCGTAGATGCGCCCGGCGTCCTGGACGCCGTTCTCGTTGAAGAACGGCGCACCGCCGAGGTAGTCGGCCTCGCCGTCGCCGTTGAGATCGGCCGACGCGGCGCTGCTGAAGCCGAGCGACGGGCCGCCGTCTCCCGTGATGTTCTGGAGATCGGCCGCCGGCAGCTCCAGCGCCTTCAGCAGTGACCCATCACGTCCGTCGAGGACGTACGTGCCGCCGTTCTCGTCGCCGCCCCCGTGCGGAGCCTGGCCGATGTAGAGGTCCGGAGTGGAGTCCTTGTTGTAGTCGGTGCGCGACATCGAGAAGCCGAACGTCCCGCCCTCGGTCGGCGTCGGATCGTCCACCGCGTAGATCAGCTTGCCGTCCTTGCCGCTGAACACCCATCCGCGACCCTGCAGGCGCAGGTTGGCCGGTGCCGGGCCGTTCTGCCCGAAGCCGTGCGCGTAGAGGTCCGGCACGTTGTCGGCGTTGACGTCGCCCGGTGAGTTCGGGGGCACGTCCTGGAAGCCGAACGTCGCGCCCGCCTGCGGCTCAGGGTCGTCGATGCGCAGCGCCACGTTGCCGCTCGCACCGTCGAAGACGTACATCCGTCCGACCCCGCTCGGGCTTCCGGGCGGTGTGTAGTTGGCCGCGTCGACGAGCTGATCGGGGACGTTGTCGCCGGTCACGTCACCGGGGCTCTGGACCGCGAGGCCCAAGGTCCCGCACGGCATCGGGGACTTCGGCTGCGGCGTGGTGCCACAGGAGGCGCCGTTGCGGTCGGCGGCCGGCAGGTTCAGGGTCCGCACGAGCGCTCCGGTGGACCCGTTGAAGATGTAGGCCTGACCCTCGTTCTTGAAGCAGCCCGCCACGACGGCCGTATCCCCGCAGCCGGCCGGCACGTCGTTGTTGGACGCGCCGATGATGATGTCCGGGACGCCGTCGCCGCCGGTCACGTCGCCGGCGGAGCCGATGCGTGAGCCGAACCGTGCGTTGTTGCCCGGCGCACCCTGCGGGTTCGGGTTGTCGAACGTACGCAGGAGCTTGCCCGTCGCGCCGCTGAACGACCAGGCCTTGCCCTGGCCCTCGTTGCAGCCGTTGGGCTCGGGAGCCCCGCACGGCGTGCCCGTGCCCGTGTAGACGTTCTGGGCGTCGGTGCCGACGACCACGTCGTCCTTGCCGTCGCCGTTCAGGTCGCCGGGCACCGAGATAAAGAAGCCGAACTTCGCCCCCGTCTCCGCCCCCGAGGAGGTCACGGGGAAGCCGAACGCGGTCCCTCCCTGGGGCTCGGGCGAGTCGATCGCCCGCAGGATCGACCAGTCCTTGCCGCTGAGCAGGTACACGCGGCCCTGATCGGGGAAGGAGCCGTCGGCGGACGGCGTGGCCGTGAAGATGTCGTTGATGCCATCACCGTTCTCGTCGCGCGCGACGGCCAGCCGCTCGCCCCAGCGCCCCCCGGTCTGAGGCTCGGGATTGGGAGTGGCGAACGGCTGAAACGGAGTCGCCGATGTCGCCGCCAAGGCGCTGGGCACTGTAGTGAGAACGCCCACAACAGCAAGCGCGATGAACAGCGGGGCACGTCTACACATAGTTCTCTCCTCTTGGACCCGGATCGCGGCCATGCTACCAACTAACTTGCTATCGAGCGCAGGCGGCGGGAGCCGTTCAAACTCGACTCTCGATGACCGAAGTAGTGGTTCACCCGCGTAGTTCAGTCGGGCCGTCACAGCGCACAGCCGGGATGGCAGGGAGCGGTGAATCTCCGCGGCCCGACATCAAGGCGAGCACGAGGCCGACCGCGCGCGGTCGGCCTCGTCCTCTGTGCTTGAGGAGGGGTTCGCCGCTACAGCGCGCCGATCAAGGACGGGCGCTGGCGGCTGGCACAGAAGCTGCCCGCCGCCGCGGCGAAGGCCGGCGGCCAGCTGTCGATCCAGTACACGGGCTCGCTGCGCGGACGGATCGCCGGCGCGCAGACCGCCAAGGAAGTCATCCCCTCAGGACCCGACCGGCCGAGAAGAGGATGAGCGATGCGACGCGTGCGTCCAGCGACCTGGTGCTCGAGCTGTGTCAGCAACCTAACGCGTCCGCACCCTGACGCTCTGGGAGCGTCGCCCGGGGCGTGCGGAGACGTTGTCGCGGGCCACGACTGCGTAGTAATAGGTGGTGTGGGGTCGAAGGTCGGTGACGGTCAGGGTGACCTTCGCGCCGACGTCTGAGACCTTGAACGAGCAGGTGCCCTTGCACAGGGCATCGGCGCGGCGGAAGTCGCGCGCACTGCGGATCGGTCGCCGCGACTGCTTGATCACGTAGCTGCGCGCCGCGGGCGGTTTCGAGGACTCGGTGCCCGTCGCGCGGAAGCTCAGCGTCAGTCTGCGGGACCCGGCCGCCTTGGCGGCGAGGGTGGTGACGCGGCCCGGCGTGCGTCCGTGGCGCTCGAAGCAGCCGCGCCGCCGGCTCGCGGCGAGGCGAGTGATCCGGCGCTTGGTGCGCGCGCGCGTGCGACCGGAGCCACGGCGGGCGCGGCGGCGCTGATCCGAGGCGTGACGGGCGACCCCGCGCAGGCAGGTGCGAAAAGCCGTGGCGCGCCGTTTCTGCGCGGCGAGCGCGGCGACCGACGCGAGCGACGGCACGCGGACGACCGACGGCGGCCGCGGCGTGCTCGGGCTGGGCGCAGGATCGGGCGGTACCGAGACGACCGCGGTGCCAGGCGGAGGAGCGCTCAACGGTTCCGGCGGGGTCGCACAGCCGGGGCCTCGATTGCCCGGCACGCCGAGATCGACCGGGCCGACCGAGCCCGGGGCCTCGTCGTCGCCGATCGCGGCCGTGCTGCAGTATCCCAGCCGGCCGCTGCCGCCCTCGCCCCAGCAGCGCACGCCGCCGTCGTCCAGGCGCACGCACGTGCTGCCGCCACCGGCGCTGATCGCCACCGCCCTGCGGCCCGGCCCGAGGTCGACCGGGCCGGCCGAGCCCGGCGTCTCGTTGTCACCGATGCTCGTCTTGTTCGCGTAGCCCAGCCGGCCGTTGCCGCCGAAGCCCCAGCAGCGCACCGTCCCGTCCTCGAGCAGCGCGCACGTGTGATCGCCGCCGGCGGCGATCGCCACCGCGCGCTCAGGACCGAGGTCAACGGGATTCACCGCCTCGGGAGGCTCGTTGTCGCCGATCGAATCCGTGTTGGCGTAGCCGAGGCGGCCGTTGCCCCCGAAGCCCCAGCAGCGCACCTTGCCGTCGGCGAGCAGCGCGCACGTGTGGAACGCGCCCGCGCTGAGCGCGACCGCGGGCACGGGCCCGAGCTTGACGGGATCGACCTTGTCGGGAGTCTCGTCGTCGCCGATGTTCTTCGCGTCGCCGTAGCCCAGCTGGCCGCTGGACCCAAGGCCCCAGCAGCGCACGGCGCCATCGTCGAGCAGCGCGCACGTGTGGAACCGGCCGGCCGTGACCGCCCGGGCGGTGTGCCCCATGCCGAGCTGCACCGCGCCGACGGCACGAGGCGTCTCGTTGTCACCGATGCTGTTCGCATTGTTGTCGTCTGCAACCCTGCCGGCGTAGCCCAGCCGACCATCGAAGCCGTAGCCCCAGCAGCGCACCGTGTCGTCGTCGAGCACGGCGCAGCTGTGGGCGCCGCCCGCGGTTATCGCCTTGGCGGTGTGCCCATCACCGAATTCGACCGGCCCCACGGACCCCGGGGCCTCGTCGTCACCGATCTGAGACGTGTTGCCGTAGCCGAGCCGGCCGTCGCCGCCGAACCCCCAGCAGCGCACGTCCCCGCCGTCGAGCACCGCACAGGAGTGGACGTCCCCGGCGCTGAACGCCACGACGGTGCGCCCGACCCCGAGGTCGACCGGCCCAGCCGCCGCGGGCGTCTCATCGTCGCCGATCGTGTCCCGGTTCCCGTACCCGAGCGAGCCATCGCCGCCGTAGCCCCAGCAGCGCACCGTCGCGTCCGGAAGCGGCGCACAGGCGTGGTACCGGCCGACGTCGAGCCCGGCCGACGCCGCGGAGGAGGGCTGTGAGGACTGCTCGGCCATCGCTGTCGCGGGCAGCAGGCACCCGGCGACGACGATCGCGGGCAGCCGACGCAGCATCGTTGTCTTCGTTCTCAGTCTCACTGTGCCGAGCCTAGCCCGGATCGTGCATCAAGGGTTGTGGGGTCGTTGTGGTGACCGGGCGCGCGTGGCTTTCGGTGGGTGAGGGCTTTGGGGAGCGTTTCGGCGGCGGCGGCGGCCCTGTTGGCGCTCCTCCGAGGGAGCGCTGGGTTGTCGGCGGGCAGGCTGGCGCCGAGGTGTGTGGCGCGGATCGTCTTCGGGCTGGCCTGCTGGGGTGGGTCAGGTGGCGGGCAGGGCGGGCGAAGGCGGCGGCCAGCTCACCGGCCCAGGGCCATGCGGCCGGCAGGCGCAGGACGGCTTGGCGGGCGTGGTAGGTAAGGCGGGCGGCGGTGTGCAGCAGCCGGTAGCGCAGGCGCTTGGGTTCGCAGCGCGCCAGCTCGCCGGTCAAGAGGAGCGTCTGGGTGTAGAAGATGAGCTCTTGGGCGATCAGCACGAGCTGCAGCCAGAGGTGGTTGGCGTCGAAGTCGCGGAAGGGCAGCTTCTTGAGACCGCAGCTCTTGGCGGTGCGGATGCGGTCCTCGACACGCGCGTGGGCGCGGTGGAGGCGCTCGATCGCGGCGATCGCGGGGCCGGCCTGGTCGGTGAGGATCGCTTGGAAGCGGTGCCCGTCGTGGTCGGTGAAGGCGAGCTGGGCGCCGGGGTGCGGGCGCTCGCGGCGCACGATCACCCGCGAGCCGGCCGGCCACGCGGACAGGTCGAGCTCTGAGAGCTCGGCGATTTGCCCGTTGGCGCGCGGCTGCCCGGCGGCGTCCTGGGCCGCAGTCCAGGCTGTGTCGGGCAGTTCGATGATCGCGGCGCGAACGGCCTCGTTGAGGTCATAGCCGACGGAGAATCTGATGTTGGCGTCGTGGCAGAAGTCCAGCAGCTCGTGCGTGGCGCCCGCCGAGTCGGCGCGCATCAAGATCTCCGCGCTCTCACACAGCTCGCGCGGCAACTGCTCCAGCGCGTTGGCCAGGACGCGGGTGTGATCGGCGGCGGTGTTCGCGCTGGCGTTGCCGGGCCGCAGCAGGGCGGCCAAGGGCATCCCGCCGGCGGGCTGTCAGGGCAGTCCAGGTAGGCCATGAGCGGGTGAAAGCCAAAGCCGCCCTTGTAGGTGCCCGCGGCGCCCTCCTTGTCGCTGTGGGCGGTCAGCAGCGAGGCGTCGATGTCGATGACCAGCGGCCCGGCCGGCTGCGCGCCGAGCGCGAACGCCCGGGCGCGAGCCGTCGCGCGCGCGACGGCGATCACGTCGAGCAGGCCGTGCTCGCAGACGCCGTCGACGACACGCCACGCCGTCGCGTCGGAGGCCACCGCCCCGAACAAGCGCTGCTGATCGCGCTGCGCTTGCAGATCGCACAGCGAGCTTCCGCCGTCAGCGAGCATCACCGCCAGATCGCGCGCCACGCGGCCGGGATCGTGCGCGCAGCGGCGCTGGCGCAGCCCCGCCAGCCCGGCTGACAACGCCGTGGTCAGCCCGACCTTATCGGCTATCTGGGCCACCAAGAAAGCCCCGGCGTGATTGATCGTCTGATCGCTTCCGTCCGCCGTCACCGTCACAGTCACATCGCGGCCATCGTGCTGCACCTTCAAGGTGATCCCCCCGCTCTTCGTCCTTCAGTCCTTCAGCAAGCCGAAGAATCCCTGCTCAGGCGGACAGAACCAGCGTCCCGGCCCCAGCCGGGACGCTGACTACCGCACGATCCGGGTAGGAAGCCGAAGTTGCGAGCATCCTCCGCTTACCCGGCGCGGGCGGAGAGCGTGCGTGCGGTCTTGGGCTTGAGCCGGGCGGTACCCAGGAACCTGACCCTGAGCGTCAGGCGCCCGCGGCCGAGCCGGCGCTTGTTACTGAACCCGACGCTGACGCGGTAGCTGCAGTCGGTCTTGAGCGTGACGCGCCGGGTGGAGATCGTCTTCTTTGCGACCTTGGTCTGGACTGAGACACGGCCGCCCTTGCAGGCCGAGGCGCTGACCCCGGTGGGCCGCCGGACGCCGCCGTTGATCGTGAAGCGGTACGGGGCGCGGCGGTCACGGCGCGGCGTGACGCGGGCGGTGAAGCCCGCGACGCTCACGCGCGAGGCCGGGACGTTCTTGACCGGGGGCTTGACGACCGGCGGCTGGGTCACCGGCGGCTGGGTCACTGGCGGCTGGGTGCCGGCGGGCGGGTCGGTCTTGGGCGGGGTGGTCACCGGGTTCAGCACGAAGGTCGCGGTGACCGTCTTGGCGCGGTCGACGGTCACGACGCAGGGCGCGGTGCCGGTGCACCCGCCCCCGAAGCCCGTAAAGGTCGAGCCGGCGGCCGCGGTGGCGGTCAGCGTGACGCGGGTGCCCGTCTCGTAGTCGGCGTTGCAGCTCGTCCCGCAGTTGATCGCCCCCGGGGTGCCGGTGACGCTGCCCTGCCCGGTCCCGCCCCGGGTGACAGTCAGCGCGAACCTGGGGATCAGCGTGAAGGTCGCGGTCACCGACCGGGCCGCGGTCATGCTCACGACGCATGGCCCGGTCCCGGTGCAGTCGCCCGTGAAGCCGGTGAACGTCGAGCCGGAGGCGGGGGTCGCGGTCAGGGTGACGCTGGTGTCTGAGGCGATGTCCGCGCTGCAGCTCGAGCCGCAGTCGATCGCCGCGGGGGTGCTGGTGACGGTGCCCTGCCCGGTGCCGTCCTTGACCACGGTCAGCTTGAACGCGGTGGCGAAGGTCGCGGTCACCGACCGGGCCTCATCGAGGGTCACGGTGCAGGGGCCGGTGCCGGTGCACGCGCCCGTGAAGCCCGTAAACGCCGAGCCCGCGGCCGGGTTCGGGGTGAGCGTCACGGTGGCGCCGGTAGTGAAGTCGCGCGAGCAGGACGCTCCCGTGCATGCGATGCCCGCCGGGCTTGTGGTGATGGTGCCCGTCCCGGAGCCCGCGCGGGTCACCGTAAGCGCCCTGACACCGGTCTTGAGGGTGTGGGTGAAGATGTCCTCGCTCGCGTTGGTGTCGCCGGCGACCAGGTTGCTCGCGTCGGACCGAAACGCGACGCGGCTGCCGTCAGAGGCCAGCGACGGCTCGGTGCTCGCACTCATCGCGTCTGCGGGGGTGCCGTCGCTGGCGGCCGACTCCACTGTGGTCGCGGTGTTCCCGGGCGTGTCGAGCGTCCCGCTGCGGTTGACGTCGCGATCCCGGACGAGAACGGACGAGAACGTTGAGTTGGTGATGTCGCGCGAGACGAAGGCGATGAGCCGTCCGTCTCGGGAGATCGACGGGAGGAGGGACTGAGAGGCGAGCTGGTCGCCGTTGGTGGCCACCGAGGCCCGGACGGTCTTGGAAGTGTCGAGGTCGCGGACGAAGATGTCCTGCGTGGCGTTCGTGTCGTTCGAGACCAGGTTGGTCGCGTTGCTGGCAAACGCGACGTGACGCCCGTCGGCCGAGATCGCCGGGACCGCGATGGTCGAGCGGTCGGCCAGGGTGCCGTCGCTGGCCACCGACACCAGGGTTGTGGTGCCCGCCGTCCGGTCGCGGACGTAGATGTCTAAGAGGCTGTTGGTGTCGTTGGGTGCCAGCGCGGCGTTGGCGCGAAAGGCGACGTAGCGCCCGTCGGCAGAGATCGTCGGAGAGCTGACGAAGTTGCTGTTCTGACTGCCGTCGTTGGCCACCGACGCTCGGGTGGTGGTGTTGGTCTGCAGGTCGCGGACGAAGACGTCTGGCCGGCTGTTGGTGTCGTCAGCGACGAGGTTGGTTGCGCTTGACATGAACGCGACGTAGCGGCCGTCACCGGAGATCGACGCGCCCGAACTGGGACCGTCGCCGTTGCCGCCGCCAATAGCGGCCGACACCAGGGTCGTGGTCCCCGCGGTCCGATCGCGGACGAAGACCCCCGGGTTGCCACTGGGGTCGGGGGCGCCGGGGAGGAGGTTGCTCGCATTGGAGTCAAACGCCACGTAGCGACCGTCGCCTGAGATCGAAACCGACTGGCTGCTGTCGGCGTTGGCCTGGGTGCCGTCGGTCGCGACCGACACCCTGGTCGTCGTCCCGGTCCCGTCGTCATGGACGAAGACATCGGAGCCGCTGGTATCGCCGGGCACGAGATTGTTCGCGTCCGATCGAAACGCGGTGACGCTGCCATCGGATGAGGTCGCTGGGACCCTGGTCGAGATCGTGCTGTTGCCCTGGTTGGCCTGGGTGCCGTCGGTCGCCACCGACTCCAGCGTGGTCCGGCCCGCAGAGGCCAGCGCCGGTCCCGCCAGCGCCAAGCCCGCGAGCACCGCGATCGCCGCCGCCAGGGCCACGCGCGACGTGCTGGCTGCCCTGCGTAGCGTGGTGCCCGCGTTGGCTGTGGTTGGTGCCGCGTGGCGTCTGGTACCTGTGGTGCAGATCATTCAAAGCTCCCTTGAAGTTCCTCTTGGCGCGCGCCTGACCCTGCGGCGATGAATCACGGATGCGAGTTCGGCGATCGAGCGGGCACGCAGCGCGTAGACGCATCGCCATGCACTCAAATCCGGCCGGACCGGCAGCGGCCGACCATGCGTGAGCCGCGACCCGAAGTCAAGCAACGTCTTGCGAGATGTACGAATACGAACTACGTGTGCTGCACACCGACCGAGGAGGCAATGTGTCGCCGCCCCGGGGCGGCGAGGCGAGCCATGAGCTCTTGGAAACGCGACCGTGTGGGAGATCGGCACGTGGCCGGGCGTCCGTTCGCGCGATGACCGGCGGTCGTTGGTCGGGCGGGCGAGGAATGAGGGGCAGCTGCGCGTGGCGGGCGTCGGGAGTCCGGCGGGGTAGCGGAGGGCCCGCGCGTTGGTTGCAGAGCCCGGGGCTGGACTTGAACCAGCGCCTCTTCCTTACGGTGGAATCGCTCTAGCAGTTGAGCTACCCGGGCGTCCTGGACCGTACCGCATCGCACCTGGGTGACAGGCCGAGGCGGGCCCGGAGCGCGGGGTCGCGGAGGCTCGACGCGAGCTGGTCTGCCTCGAGGGACGCCCCGTCGCGCGAGTGGACGCCGATGACGTAGAGGCCGGCGGCGCGCGCGGCGGCGACGCCCGGCGCGGAGTCCTCGATCGCGACGCTCGCGCCGGGCTGTGCGCCGAGGCGCTCAACGGCAGTGCGGTAAAGGTCGGGGGCCGGCTTGGGACGGGGCACCTCGTCGGCGCCGAGGACGACGTCGAAGCGTCCCGCGAGTCCGGTCGCCTGGAGTGTCCGGTCCAGCAGCGCGCGTGGGGAGTTGGAGGCGACGGCGAGCGGCAGTTGGCCCTGCAGCTCGTCGACGAGCTCCAGGGCGCCGGGGAGCGCGCGGACGGGTCCGCCGGAGACCTGCTCGACGAGGAGCGCGAGGAGCTCGTCGGTGAGCTCCCCGGCGCGGGCGGGCGCTTTGAGGAGGCGGCTGAGGAGTTGTCCGGTCCCGGCGATGCCGGTCCCGAGCGTCTCGCGCTTGGCTGCCGCTCCGAACTGCTGGTGGTGGTGGGCGTAGAGCGCGGTGCGTGCCGCCGCCCAGGCGGGTTCGGTGTCGACGAGTACGCCGTCGGCGTCGAAGACGACCGCCGCTGGCCGGGCGGGGGTCAGCTCGACCACCCGAGCCGCGTGACGATCAGGAGTATCGCGGTGACTGCGACCAGCGCGGCGCCGCCGGCTACGTACTCGACGCCGTCGGTGTCTAGCACGTATCCGGCGAGGACGACGAGGCCGGCGCCGGTGAGGCCCGACAGCAGGTCGCTGGCGCCGAGCAGTCGGCCGCGCTCGGCGGGGGTCGCGCTGCTCAGCAGCTCGGTGGTGGCCGAGACGTACGCAAAGCTCCAGCCCAGGCCGATGCAGAGCAGGACGACGGCGGTGAGCGGGACGCTGGCCAGCGCGGCCGGCAGCGCGAGCGCGCTCACGGTCAGCAGGAGCAGTCCGCCGAGCAGCGCGCGGCGGCCACCGACGCGGTCGATGACGACCCCGACGACCGGGAATAGCGCGAACATCCCGACGAAGTGGGCGCTGAGGACGGGGAAGATCGCCGTCTTGGCGTGGTGCTGGGCGGCCAGCACCGGGGCCATGAGCGTCATGAGCGTGACCATGATCGCCCAGCTGGCCACCGCGCCGACGAGGACGGCGGCGATCCCGGGCCGGCGCAGGATGCGCGCCACCGGCTCGGCCTCCGGCGTCGCCGCGGTCGACGGCGACATGGACTGCGCGATGTCGGTGGGGTCCGTGCGGACCCCGGTCAGCAGCGCGAGCCCGGCGGCCATGAACGCGGCCGCGCCGAGCCAGGCGGCCGCGAGCGAGGAGCCCTGCAGCTCACCGCCGCCGATCAGGGGGATGAAGACCGCCGGGCCCAGCAGGGCGCCGAACACGGCGCCGAAGAGAACCAGCGCGATGCCCTCCGCGCGGCGCTCGGCGGGGTACATGTCGGCCGCCGCGGTGCGGCTGAGCATGACCGTCCCGATCGACGAGCCGACCAGGGCGAAGGCGACGATCACCGCCGGCAGCGACTTCCAGGACGAGCCGACCGCCGCGATCAGGCACCCGCAGATCCCCGCCACGAACCCCGCGCGCAGCACCGGCGCGCGGCCGAAGCGGTCCATCGAGCGCCCCGCCGGCAGCGCGGTCAGCGCCGCGCTAGAGAGAAACGCGGCCGGCGCCAGGCCGGTCAGCGAGCGCGACCCCCCGGCCGACACGAACGTCACCGTGGCCACGGCCGACGCGAGCTCGACCATCCCGTACAGCGCGGCCATCCCCGCCGCGAGCAGCAGCATGTTGCGCCTGACGGGCGCCGCGACCCCGGTCAGCGCGGAGATGCGCAGCGGCGACGCCGCGGCCAGCCGGGATCTCACGTGGCCGCGGCCTGCTCTGAGTACTCGTAGTAGAAGGGGTACATCTCGTCGTCGCCGCGCACGTGGACCGGGGTCGCGCGGCGGCGGGCGACCTCGAACTCGTACTTGATCCGCCACTTGCCGTGCTCGTTGCGGTAGGCCACCCCCTGCCAGGGGAAGACGCGGCTCTCGCGGTTGACCAGGTGCAGCCCCCACTGCCCCGGCTTGGGATGGACGGTGGCGCGCACCGCCCGCGGGTAGCACGAGCCGACCAGATCGATCTCCTTGAGCACGTAGAGGAACAAAGCGAACTCGAAGGCGCCCTCCTCGGCCCGCTCGACGGTCCCGCTCTTGATCGTCTCCAGCGTCGAGACCGCGTCCTCGTGCTCGGTGTCGAGCAGGACGTCCTTGGTCGTCATCTGCAGCAGGTCGTGGGTCACCGAGACCGACGTGTTGAGGTTGGCGGTGGCGGCCTGGATCAGGCTCAGGCGGCGCAGGTCGTCGGGCTGCGTGCGCCACCACTCGGTGAACACGGGCCGCAGCCGCTCCTCGACGTACTCGAACAGGCCCGGCCGTGACGCGATCAGCTCCTGCATGTCGCTGACCTCGATCGCTGCTGCGAACCCGAGCTGGGCGATCATCTCCTTGACGCGCTCGCGGTAGGTCAGCGCCTCGTGCTCGGTGACGCCGAACATCTCGCGGTAGACCATGCCGTCGCCGACGATCACGAACCTCGCGCCCGGCTCATAGACGCGGCCCAGCGCATGGCAGATCTCATACAGCTGGGACAGGCACAGCACCTCGGCCATGTCAGCCGACTTGCGGGCCACCTTCACCGGGTTGTTGTGCTTGAACGGGAACGACGGCAGCACGAACTCGAGCGCAGAGCCCTCCTGCATATGCTCCTCGATGATCGGTCGGAAGCGCTCCTTGTTCTCGTCGAAGCGCGTCTGCTTGTTGGTGCCGGCGCGGAAGCGCTTGGAGCGCATCAGGTCGAAGACCCGGTCGTAGTCGCTGCCCAAGCGGCCGAGCCGGTTGCGGACGGTGTCGACGAGCTCGTCGGCGGCCTCGACGGTCGCCTGCGCGTGGCGCCCGTAGTCGAAGGCGTCGATGACGTGGGGCTCGACGGGCTCGTTGTACTCCTGCAGCGCATCGAAGTCCGAGCGCTCCATCACCGCCGGGTGCATGTGGATGAAGCTCGGATCGATCTCCCCCACGCTCGGAGGCTCATAGAGGTCGGTGAAAGCGGCGACGTCCTGCGCGTCGGGCTGCACGAGTGAGGGCATGCGTTCTCCTTGAGTTGATCGCTGCGGACAGGCCGGCCGGCCCCCACACGACACCGCAACCCAGCGCGAGGTGACCGTGATGGGCGCCGCCGCCCTTGGGCCGCTGCGCGACTGCGAGGCGGGACAGTTGCCGCCGCGGCGCCGTCGCCATGCTGCCCACCAGAGCGCCTCACTAACCGGCGGCGACGAAAGACCTGTCATCGGAGTGTCAGCCTGCTGACAGCGGGGACGCCGATGACGTTCAAGGAGTGCTAAAGAGGGTAGGCGGCAAGTAGAGGGCAGGCAGTGGAGGGTCCTTCACGCAAGCACGCCAAGCCCCGAGCAGTTCTCAACGTCGCACGCACAGAACTCCCGCACGATGGGCAGCCACCCTGGCTGTCTTCCCTTCGAGGCACGAGGAGTCCCATGTCGATGAACCGGTATTCACACCTGGACGGACCGAGGACGGCGGAGAGCCAGCCGCGCGTTGAGCATCTGCGCGCGCGGCTGCCTCGACGCACACTGAGCAGGGCGCTGCGCCTGCTGGCGCTCACCGTCCTGGCGACTGGCGTGGCTGGCGCGGTGTCCGCGGCCCCGAGCTACGCGTCTACGACGACCACGTCGTTCCTGCACTACCCGGTCAAGTCCACGGACGCGGCCTGCACCCAGACCGGCGGCCGCTTTGGTGAGCGGACCGCCAGCGCGGGCGTCGGCCCAGACGGAGACGCGGGCTATGACTTCAACGGCGACAGCATCAACGACGTGTGGGTGGCTCAGCCCTTCTGCGACATCAGCGGGACCGTTAATCAGGGCCGGGTGTTCCTGCTCAGCGGCAAGGACATGGCGAAGGGTACGACGACGATCCTCAAGACGATCAACTCCCCCGACCCGCAGACGGAAGCGAAGTTCGGCTTCTTCATCTCGGTGATCAGCGACGTCAACAACGACACTAAGCCCGACATCGCGATCGGCACCGACTCCCAGGACAGGACCGCCGCCGGCGTTTCCTGCACGGCAGGAACAACGGGCTGCAACACCGACCAGGGCGTCGCGTGGGTGTTCAGCGGCGCTGGCACGGGGTCCACGTCACTTCCGCTGTACAAGATCGACAACCCATTGCCCCAGGCCAGCGCGCGCTTCGGCTCGCGGATCGGAAACGCCGGCGACGTCAACGGCGACACTGTTGACGACATCATCATCGGCGCCTCCAACAACGATGTCGGAACCAACGTCGACCAGGGCCAGGCGTTCATCTTCGACGGTGTGACCGGAACAATCATCCGGACGCTGAACCAGCCCGCGGCCGACGCGATCACCAAAGGCAACTTCGGCCTGGCGGTGCAGGGACCCGGTGACGTCACCGGCGACGGAGTGACCGACCAGCTCGTCGACGCGACGAACTTCACCGGCGGCCTGGCCAGCCAGGGCCGCATGTACCTGTTCAACGGCGCGACCGGCGCCCTGATCCGCACCATCGACGATCCGACCCCCCAGGCCAGCGCGTTCTTCGGCTTCCAAGACGTCGCGCCGCAGTCCCCGGGCGACCTCAATGCCGACGGGAGGGTGGAGATCTACGCCAACGGCTTCCTGCAGGACGCCGGCGGGCTCACCGACTCGGGTGAGGCCTGGGTCTTCGACGGTCTAACCGGCAACCTACGCAGCACGCTCATCGACCCCACCCCGGAAGCGGGCGGCCAGTTCGGCTGGTCGATGAGCAAGACCGACTACAACAAGCCGGCCGACGACATCAACGACCTGTACATCGGCCAATCGCCCCACAGCAGCACATTGACGAACCACAACGGTGGCACCTACGTGTTCGATGGCGCGAGCACGACCGGATCGGTGTTCAAGAGCCTCGAGCTCCCCACCCAGTGCCGCCAACCCGGCTCCGCCTCAGACAACGGTCCCGCGCTGGGCTGGACGGTGACGACGCCGGGCAACCTCAACGCCGCCAGGACGACCCCCAACAACACCAACCCGGACTACATCGCCGGGGCGCCGTTCTTCAACCGCACGAACAAGGACGAGGGCGTGTTGCTGGCGTTCATGTCCGACGAGCCGGCGAACCCGGCCAAGGCCTGCTGAGCTTGGTCAGCGAAGAGTCGTCGATCTGGCGATAACCACCGACGGCCGCGGCCCGGGGTGCATCCGCACTCCGGGCCGCCGCCTTGCTGCCGCACGCTTACAAAAGTGAGGAATGTACGTCCTATGGGATCGATACCGGTAGATCTGAGCCGCGGGCTTCGCGGGCGGCGACTGGTCGCGGCGGCGCTGATGATGGTGTTCGTGCTTGTCGGCGCGACGTCCGCGCAGGCGGCGACCAACGCGTCGTTCGCTCCGTTCCTCTCGTCCGAAACCGGGTCGGGTCCGACGTCGGTGGCGGCGGCGGACTTCGACGGCGACGGGCGCGGTGACATGGCGGCCGCCAACTACAGCGTTGAGGGCTCGGTGTCGGTGCTGCTGGGAAACGGCGACGGCACGTTTAAGGCCAAGGTCGATTACCCGGTCAATCTGTACCCGGTGTCGGTGGCGGTGGGTGACTTCAACCGCGACGGGCGCCCCGACCTCGCGGCCACCAGCTCGGCGATTGCTGACGGCAATCCCGGGCGCATCGTGTCGGTGTTGTTGGGCCGCGGGGACGGCACCTTCGCGCCCAAGGTCGACTACCCGACCGGCTTGGCCCCATTCGGGGTGGCGGTGGCAGATCTCAACGCGGACGGCAACCCCGACATGGCGATCGCCAATCGTGGCGCGAACACGGTGTCGGTGCTGCTGGGCCGCGGTGACGGGACGTTTGCGGCCAAGAGCGACTACAACACCGGCGGCGGGCCGCAGGCGATCGTGGCCGGCGATCTCGACAAGGACGGAAACCTCGACATCGTAACGGCCAACTCCGACACGCGGGTGTCGGTGCTGCGGGGGCGCCCCAACGGGACCTTTTCGCCGCGGGCCGACTACCCGGGCGGCCCTGGGGTGGGCATGTTCAGACGTCCGAGCCTGACTGGGCTGGTGACCGGGGACTTCAACTCCGACGGTAACCTCGACGTCGCGACCGCGGGCCGCAGCGCCGACGGCACCGAGTTCAACTCGGTGTCGGTGCTGATGGGTCGCGGCGACGCGACGTTTGCTCCCCCGGCCGTCTACTACGACAGTGCGGTGTCGGGATACGTGGCGGCGGCAGACTTCAACCAGGACGGGCATCTCGACCTCGCGATGAGCACCGAACCGACGATCTCCGTGCGGTTAGGCCGCGCGGACGGCACCTTCCCTGACAAGACCCAGTTCGGGACCGGACAGTCGGGCGGGGTGGACGTCGGGGAGTTCAACGGCGACGAGCAGCCCGACCTCGTGTCCACCGGCCTCGCCACAGGCCGGACCATCTCGGTAGCTTTGAACACCACGGATGTGACCGCGCCGGAGATCGCGGTCGCCGCGCCGGTGGAGGGGGCCAGTTACGCCCTGGGAGAGTCGGTGGCGGTCGCGTACTCCTGCCGCGATCGGGCGGGCGGCTCGGGGCTTGAGTCCTGCGAGGGGGAGGTCCCGGTCGGCGGGGCGCTGGATACCTCGACGGTCGGCCCGCACACGTTCACGGTCACCACGAGCGACCTCAACGCGAACACCGCAACCAAGACCGTGCGCTACACCGTAAGCGAGCCCACCGGCCCCGCTTCGACCACCACCCCTCCAGCCACGATGCCTCCAGCCACGATGCCTCCAACCACGATGCCTACGGCGATCACGCCCCCCGTGACCAAGCCGCCGAGCGCGCCGCGGCGACGAGTCAACCTGACCGGGCTACGGTTGAGTGCGCGTCGCGTGACGCGCGGCTCTAGGACGATCTTCACCGTCCGCGGCAGGCTGCGCCTGCCGGCGGGCATCTCGAGCTCGCGACGCTCGGTGTTGTGCCGCGGGTCGGTGACCGTCGCGGCCCGGCGCGGCGCCAAGACCGGGGCGAGGAGGGCGGCGCGCGTGTCGAAGAGCTGCGCGTTCTCGGTGAGGATCGCGGTCTCGACGCGCAAGCTGGGCTCTAAGGGCCGCTACAGCATCCGAGCGCGCTTTGCGGGCAACACGTCGGTCAACCCCCGCTCGCAGACCGCCACCGCCCGGTGAACCCAGGAGCCGTGTTGATGGGTCGCAGCAAAAGACCGCCGGGCGCCCCGGCCCGCGGTGTTGCCGAGCAGGCTGGTCGCGGTCGCCTGAGGGCCGGTCGTGCGCTGTGCGTCCTGGTAGTGATGGTGGCGGTCGGGGCGCTGCCGGCGGGCGCGGTGGGTGAGCGTGCCTCTGAGCCGGGCTCGGTGGCGGCGGGCGGGTTGGATACTGGGGAGAATCACACGTGCGCGCTGCTGGCCGGCGGCAGCGTGCGTTGCTGGGGTTACGGGTTTGAGGGTGAGCTCGGCTACCCCGCCACACGGACCGTCGGCGCCATTGACGCGCCGAGTTCGGCGGGGCCGGTCGATCTCGGCGCCGGACGGACGGCGACGGCGATCAGCGCCGGGCGTGCGCATACGTGCGCGATCCTCGATGACGCCAACCTGCGCTGCTGGGGGTTTGCGGCCAACGGCCGACTCGGCTACGGCACCACCGACAACATCGGCGACGACGAACCACCCGGCGCGGCGGGCCCCGTCAATCTGGGAGGCGCGGGGAGCGCGGAGGCGGTCAGTGCCGGCAGCTTTCACACGTGCGCGATCCTCAAGGACGGCAGCGTGCGCTGCTGGGGCTACGGCGCGCTGGGTCAGTTGGGCTATGGCAACACCCGCGACGCCGGGGGCACCCCGGACAGCACGCCGGACAAGTTGGGCGCGGTCAACCTCGGCGGCCAACGGGCCACCGCGGTCAGTGCGGGTGATCTGCACACCTGCGCGATCCTCGCCGACGGCGGCGTGCGCTGCTGGGGCTACGGAGGGCTCGGCCAGCTCGGCTACGGGACCACCACCAACGCCGGAGACACCCCGGCCAGCACGCCGGAGAAGTTGGGCGCGGTCAACCTCGGCGGCCAACGGGCCACCGCGATCAGTGCGGGTGACTCGCACACCTGCGCGATCCTCGCCGACGGCAGCGTGCGCTGCTGGGGCTTCGGGTTCTCCGGCCAGCTCGGCTACGGCAACGCCGACAACACCGGCGACACCCCCGCCAACACGCCCGACCAGGTCGGCCCGGTCAACCTCGGCGGCCAGAAGGCCACCGCGATCACCGCCGGCAGCGCGCAGACGTGCGCGGTCCTCGAGGACCGGACGGTGCGCTGCTGGGGCAGCGGCGCCGACGGCCGCCTCGGCTACGCCAACCTGCGCAACGTCGCCAACACCTCGTCCAGCACCCCCGACAAGCTCGGACCGGTCGATCTGGGGATGCGACGGACCGCGGTGGCGATCAGCACCGGGGCCCGGCACACCTGCGCGCGCTTGGACGATGGTGGCGTGCGGTGCTGGGGCTACGCGGGCAACGGACGCCTGGGGTACTGCAACGAGACCAGCATCGGCGACGACGAGACCCCCGGCGCGGCCGGCCCGGTCAACCTCGAACCCGGCGACGCAGGCGCCGGCTGCCCCACGCCACCGCTCACCCCGGACACGCCACCGACGAGCCCGAGCCCGCCATCGGCCCCCGGCAACGCCCCACTACCGCTGGTTGGCGACGGCACCGCGGCCGCGTTGGCCGCCGAGAAGCTCCGTGCCAGCGCCCTGCGCTTCTGCCTGACCACCGTCTCGCGCACCGCGACGGCCGGCAGCCGTCGCGCCCGACGCCTCTCCAAACGCGCACGCGTCCACGCGACACGCCAGGTCGCTGGCCGCGCCCGGCGCGGACGCGCGCTCTGCGACAAACGCTTCGGACGCACCCCCGGCCCCGTGAGCGCCTTCCGCGCCCAGGCGACCGGGCCTGGCACCGTCACGCTCACCTTCAACGCCGCCGGGACCGACCACACCAGGCCCCCGGCCGCCCGCAGCTACCTCGTCAAGCAGTCCCGGCGCCCGATCCGCACCCCACGCGACTTCCGCGACGCCCAAGCGCTCTGCCACACCCGATGCAACTTCAACGTCACCGAGGTCGGCGGGCCGATCTCCCTGAAGATCACCGACCTCAACCCCAACCGCCCCTACTACTACGCCACCAGCGCCCGCGACAACGTCTCACGCCGACTCGGCCCCCGATCCCCGACCGCACAAGCCAAGACCAAGGCAGCGAGCCCGAGCCGCCGTCGCCCTGCCCCCTGACGTGGTGACCAGACCGCTGAACCCGTTCGCGCGCACCTGCCGGCGGACATCCGCCGCGTGCGCGCAGCTGGTCGCCGCCGTGGCGCCCGGCGCGTTCTCGGGCGGAGCGACCGCCGAGCAAGCGGCAAGTCCGGCGGCCCCCGCGGCGGCGCTCCTCGATGTCGGTGCGCTGCACAGCTGCGCCGTGAAGCGGGCGCAGGCCGGTGCAGGGCTTCTCGTCGTCGGCGCGATGATCACGCTGATGTGGGTGATCGAGGGCGCGGACGCCATCGCGAACCACCGGCTCGACCGGTACGGCATCGAGCCACGCTCGCTGGAGGGGCTGCCCGAGATCGCGACGGCGCCGTTCCTGCACGCCGGGTTCGACCACCTCGTCTCGAACACGATCCCGTTCGCGTTCATGGGCGCGGCGATCGCGCTCGGCGGGGCGATCCGCGTGCTCGTCGTGACAGCGATCGTGGCCCTCGTGAGCGGCGCGGGGGTCTGGCTCGTGGCGCCCAGCGCTTCGATCACGATCGGGGCGAGCGGCCTTGTCTTCGGCTACGCGGCCTACCTGTTCGTCCGCGGCCTGTTCAACCGGAGTGCGCTAGAGGTTGCAATCGGGGCCGTCGTCGGCGCTATCTGGGGCTCGGCGCTGCTCGGCGCGCTGCTCCCGCAGGAGGGCGTGTCCTGGCAGGCGCACTTCTTCGGCGCGGTCGGCGGACTCGTCGCGGCGCGGGCTGAGTCGCCGAGGCCGAGCTGACGAGGGCCGCCGAGGCCGTGTCCGGGTTGTTGATCTTGCGGAACTGGGCCTCAACCTCGAGCATCCCGGGCCGCGACCGAACTGGTCCTTGTAGACCGACCCCCTCGATGGATGAGAGGTCCCGTCTTTCGTCGTCCGATAACGATCGTTCACGGACACCGTGAGGAGCCGAATCGCGAAGCCCGGATTCCTGGGCCAGGCGTGTAACGCTACTCGTGTACTCGCCAACGTAACGCGCCCACCCCTTTCTGTACGCTACCGCCGATGCGGATCGGCTACGGACGGGTGTCGACCCGCGACCAGAACCCCGATGGTCAGCGCGACGCGCTCGATGCCGCGGGCTGCGACGAGGTCTTCATCGACAAGGCCAGCGGCAAGCTCGCGTCACGCCCGCAGCTCGACAAGGCCCTGCTCGTCGCCGCGCGCGCCGGCGACCAGCTCGTCGTCACGAAGCTCGACCGGCTCGGGCGCTCGCTCGAGCATCTAATCGCGCTCTCGACGCAGCTGCAGGCGCGGGGCGTGGACCTCGTCGTCCTCGATCAGGGGATCGACACGTCGACAGCGGTCGGCCGCATGTTCTTTCAGATCCTCGGCGCGATCGCCGAATTCGAGCACGCGCTGATGTCCGAGCGCACCCGCGACGGCCTGGACGCGGCTCGCGCTAGCGGACGCACGGGCGGCCAGAAGCCCAAGCTCACCGCCCGGCAGGCGAAGATCGCGCAGGACATGTACGACGAGCTCGGACCCGATGGGCGCCGTGCGCGCACCGTCCAACAGATCGCCGACGAGTTCGGCGTCACACGACCAACGATCTACCGCCACCTGCAGCGCCAGACCAACTGAGGGCTACATGTCGGTTGGTGCCGCGTTGCTTATCGGCACCCCCCGGCTAGGTTCGGATCGTGACCGCCAAGCAACGCGTCGTCCTCGGCGCCCTCCGCGACGCCCAGCACGAGCACGACGGCCAGGCCGTCAGCGCCGGTCCGATCGCGGCGGTTTGTCCCGCGCCGTGGCACGGGCGCCCGGACCTCGTGACCCAGGCGCTCGTGCTGCTCGAGCGTGACGGCCTCGTGTTCGTCGCGGCCGGATCGACGCGCGCGTGGAAGATCACCGCCGCCGGCCGGCTGATGCTCACACCACGCCGCGGCCCGGCGCGCGAGCGGCCCGTCATCGGCGGCGGACCGCACCCGCGCTAGGACACTGGGGGTCTCGTGTCCCGGCCGAAGGGGTCAGGCGTTGAGCTGCGCCTTGAGGGCGGAGGCCGCGGAGAACTTCGCGGCGCGGCTCGCGGCGATCTGGATCGTCTCGCCGGTCGCGGGGTTGCGCCCCTCGCGCGCCGCGCGGTCGCTGACGGTGAACTTGCCGAAGCCGGCGATCGCGACATCGCGGCCCGCGGCGAGCTCGCCCGTGATCGCGTCAAACGCGGCGTCGACGGCGCTCTTGGCCTGCTCGCCGCTCAGTCCGCTGTCCGCGGCGACCTGCTTGGCGAGCTCGTGCTTGGTCATTCCTCTGCTTCTGGTGTCTGTGCCCATAGCGTGGCACGCTAGCCCGCGCGCCGGACGCCGGCCCTCGTGACTGCGACCCGAGCACCCGGGCACGCCGGCTAAGGCTCGGCTGCGACGCGCGTCAGGCGGCGCGCGGGGTCGCGCGCCCCCTGCTCGCGAGACGGTCAGACGCGGCAGGCGGACGATTCGATGCGTCCGCTCGCGCGTCGCACGTCAGATCGTCCGGGCCGGGAGCGACCCTTTCCGCGTGCTCCTCCTCGCTCGGCTCACTTGCTCTGACGTCGACTGCCTCGAACGCGACGAGGTGTCCGTCGCTTCCTTGGACGAGCTCGACGCGCTCGCCTGCGAGTGCGGCTGCACCTGGGAGCTGCTGGCGGTCTCGCTCGACGCGGGGACGAGCGCCGCGCCGGCCAGCGTCGCCTGAAGGGGTGTCGCATTGCTCGTGCGTCAGGCAGCGAGCGCGCCAAGCGGTCGAGCCTGGTGACGACGAGCGTGTCGCCGGCGCGGCATGCCGCGAGGGCCTGGTGCAGGCCGGGGCGCTCGCGGTTGGTGCCGGTGAGGGCCGTGGTCGACGTAGATGCGCTCGGCCTGCACGCCGAGCGCTTGGAGCCCGTCGCGTTGGGCGGTGAGGTCCTGCTGGTCGGTGGAGACGCGGGCGTAGCCGATGTTCAGGCCGGGCATCGTGGCGGGAGTACGCCGTATAGCCCCCGCTCATCGCGACAGATCACCGAACCGGTCTTATGGGACACCAGGTGTCCCGTCGTCGCTGGACCTTCGTCCTCGGGCGGCCGAGACGTTGTGCGTGCCGGTGGGGGTTCCTTATCGCTAGCGGACAGCCTCGCGGATTAGTTGGCACGGCGCCGGAGGTGTTTCACGCGGCCCGGCGCTGCGGGGGTGGCGCTGCGGATCGAGACTTGCGACGGTAGGCCGAATGACGCTCACCCAGCAGCAGCGAGACTCAATCGAACGGTCGCTCGGACAACTCGTCCGTTCGTGGAGCAGCAAGACAAAGGAGGTCACCCAGAAACTCGTCGAGTACCGCTGGGGTGACGGGGCCGTCGCCGCCGGAGCCATGACGCTTGGGGAGATGAAGGTCACCAAGAAGGAGAACCGAGCCGTGGTGAGCGCAGAAGTGCGCTACGCGCTAACCCGCTCCGAACAGGACGGTGGCGGGCTTGCCGAGGGTCACGACCGCGTCGAGCTGCTCGTCAACCCTGACGACATCACGGCCGCCGAACCCGTCGCCAAGACCTTCTCATTCAGGTGGGCGAAGAACTGGAGCCCCTGAGCGCTTCGCCGCGGCGCAGTCGCGCCGACTGCCGGTGCCGAGAGGACGCAGGTGCGGTCGGGGATGAGTTTCGTTGCCATGGCCCGGCGGCGGCGGAAGCTCAACGTTTATAAGCCCAGCTTGCTCGAAACCCGCTGGGCACGTCGCCGAAGCCGGGCAGCGGCCCGGGCCAGTGTCGTGATGCGCTGCGCGAGGCGTTCGGCGCGGGCAACAATCTGATCGCGGCCCCCATGCCGGCTGCTCAGGCAGGTCGCGTTTGAGCTCGAGGTGGCTGTTGGCGTACAGCTCCTGTTTGCGCTCAAAGGGAGCCGGCGCGGCATCATGACTGACCGACCGGAAATCCTCCAGACCGGCCGCGCGAACGGCGGAGGCGGGCGCCGGACGCCAATGTCCAAGTCGGACGTTCGCGCTTCGTGCTCGACGCGCTTCGAGGAACCACTGATCGGCTGCGTCAGCGTTGCAAGGCCGTCGCGAGGCGCGCCGGTCCCAGTGCCAGTCGCTGGACTCGTCGCGCAGTGGCGCGGGCCGTCGGATGCAGGTGCGGCAGGCCGGCTAGTAGCGGCGGCCGCGGGCACGGCTGGCTCCGGCCCCTTCCTCAGAAGACCTGGATGGCGGCGAACACGGCGGCCGCGATGGTTGCGAGACCAACGACCACCGCGCCGACGGTTCGCCAGGCCGTCCACGTGGGCGGTTCCGTCGGGGCCGCACCATTGACGGTCGCGGTGGTCGCGGTGCCGAAGGCCTGCGCGGCGTTCACGTTCACCTTGGCGCGCTTGCCGCTGATGACGAAGTTGATGGCCTGGTCGGCGGCGTCTTGGGAGGGCGCGGCATGGCCTTCGGGGGTGGTGGCGCGAAGCTCGGCGATGAGCTTGACCAACGAGGTTCGGACGTGGCTGACGACGCCGCGGAACGCGGTCGGCGAGACCGCCCAGTAGATGCGGTCGATGTGCTGGCCCCTCGTGCCGCGCTGCTCGTTCTCGGCGTTCATCAGCCGTACGAGATCCCCGCCCATCGGCAGCCCGAGCTTGATCTCGGACTGCCGCGCCAGATCTTCGATCTGCGCGATTCCGAACCGCAGCTGCACCTCCTCGCGGATGTCCGCTCCTACGAAGTCGGGCAACGCCGACGGCGGCACCGCCTGCCCGCGGATCATTCCGCTCATGTTCATTCCGTCGAGCTGCAGCGGAGCGACGACGATCCGGTAGTCGGGGAGTTCCTCTCCGCCCTCGTAGCCGTCGAGTTCTCTGGTCGCCCAGTCGCGCATGGCGGCCGAGCCGCTGCGCCCGCCCAGCGCCACGCACTTCCACAACGAGGTGGCGACGGATACGTGGTCGTCGAGCGCGTCCCGCTCGATCTCGTCTAGCAACGACATTCCTCAATCCCACCCCATTGGCCGGTCGGACTCTCGGCAGGGCGACAGAGCGACCTTGGCACGTATTGCGCACGAGAGCAGCACGCCGAGGACGCCGACCACGGCCACGTTGCGCCGCCTCGCCAGCACGCGCGCGTCGCGAGCGTGAGCGCATGCGAGCCGCCTGGGTTCCGGGGGCGGCGGCGGTGCCTGCTTGTCGTCATCGCTCACTTGGGGCCGCGCTTCTTGGGGGGGTCCTGGCTGCCGTGGAAGTGGTCGAGCGGGGCCTTGCGGCGGGGCACGTCGTTGCTCGGAGCCGGCGGCTTCGGCGGCGGCGGCGGCTCTGCAGGCGGGGGCTCGTCCTTGCCATCGCTCATGCGACGAGGGTAGCGACGTGCACGACTGCCAGAACGGGGATGAGTGCCATGCAGACGTAGGCCCCGGTGAGCGCTTTGGCTTTGCGCTTGTTGACCGCGCGACGCGAGGCGATCGCCGCGATGGTGCTGTCGAGGATCGTGAACAGGGCGGCCGGCTCGGTGGCGCGCATGCGTTCTTCGTCGTCGACCCAGCTGGTCAGCTCCTTGGTGCTGATGAATTCGCGTCCGGACGGCCGCAGCACGCCAAGGATCGCGAGACTGATCGACGCGATCGCAGTGAGGATGAGCGCGATCGCGCTGATGAGCAGGACGATGTGGAGGCCGTGGGGGCGACGGGCATCGAGAGCTGCCTCCACGGCGCGGAGGCTGAGAGTGAACAGCAGACCGGTCGCCGCACCGACTCCCAGCGCTCGCGTGTTCAGCGACTGCTCGCGGTCACGCTCGTTGAGCAGCACCCGTTCCGCCGCTTCGATGCGAACCGTGAGAGCCAGCCCGTCCGGCTTCGGGCGGGGCTCTCCGATGCTCGGAAAGGCGCGGGAGGCTGAGTAGCGCAGCTGCCCGGCCATCAGGTCTCAGCGCGACGCGCGGCGGCTGAAGGTGAAGGTGCCGGCGATCGCGGCGCACCGCTGGTCGTTGACGCGGACGGAGCTCTGCCACGGCGCGCGCAACGGTGATCTGAAGAGCATGGGGGCGGCCACCGCGACGTTGCCCAGCTCGAGCTGTCGAGCTCGGGGCTTGTCCAACGGCGACTGGTTCGTCGCCGCGGCGGGAGGCGCTTCCCGACCGCTCATCGCGGCCGGCCGCCGCGGCGCCGGCGTGCGTCTTGGTGGCGTCGGTCGAGGACGTCGACGAGGTCGGCCTGGTGCTCGGGCCGTACGACCGCGTCGCGTCCGGTGGAGCGCAGGTCGGCGTGGCCGAGCCCGGCCTGCACGACGTGCGCGGGGATCCCGTCGGTCAGCAGCGAGGTGGCCCAGTAGGAGCGCAGCGCGTGCGGATGGCACAGCCGCTCAGGGACGCCCGCGGCGAGGGCGGCGTGGTTGACGAGCTTGTAGACGGCCTGGGCGGAGAGCGCCTCGGGCTCCTCATGGCCGCGGTGACGCCCGAGGCGCACGAAGATCGGCTCGTCGTCGCGCAGCCCGCGGCCCCGTGCGAGCGGGTGGACCGCCAGCCATGTGTCGAGGACGGCCTGGGTCTCCTCGGGCACGTCGCCTCGCGCTCGGTGCCGCCCTTGCCGCGCACGAAGAGCCGGAAGTGCCGGGCGTTGGAGCGCGGGCGCCGCAGGTCCCCGGCGACCAGGCCGCGCAGCTCGGCCGAGCGCAGCCCGCAGTCGCCGAGCATCCGGAGCAGCGCGACGTCGCGCTTGCCGATCACGGCGCGGCGGTCGGGGACGCGCAGCAGGTTGGCGTAGTCGGCGTCGGTCAGCGTCTCCGGCGGCCCGGCGCGGTGGCGCGGAACGCGGACACGGTCGGCCTCCTCGGCGAGGCCGGCGTCGCGCGCGAGCGCGCGGACCATGTTGACGTAGATGCGCCGGGTCGCCGGCGAAGCCGGCCCTCCCCCACGCCCCCCGCTGGTCTCGAGGTGGCGGGCGAAGGCGGCGATCGCGTCCGCGGTCAGGTCGCTCGTGGTCGGCGGCCGCTCGAGCTCGCCGCGCAGCCAGTCGCCGAAGGTGCGGTAGATCGACGCGTACTGCCGGCGGGTGGCCGGCGACGCGGCCCGGGCGGCGAGGCGCTCGCCGGCGACGTACAGGTTCTTCTCGCGCGCGCCCACGCGCGCGAGGGCCAGGTCGAGCTCGAGCGCCTCGGCCTCCTCCCCCACCTCGAGCCCGTCGATGAGCTTGCCCGCGGCCGCGGGCGGCTCGAGGACCGCCTCAGCGACCACGTGCTCGTGCGCGACGGCGCCGCCGTCGATGGTCAGCTGCAGCTCGGAGCCGGGGCCGATCAGGGGCGCATCTGCGAAACTGGCCATCTCGGGTGACGATAACCACCCGAACGGACGTTCCCTCCCGGCGGGCCGCCGGTCGCCCCGCGCAAGCAGCAGCCGGCGTTCTCGCGATCAAGGTCGTCGCCGAGTCAGGGCCTCGGGTGCGTTTAGCGGGGGTTATCGCACCCGAGCGACGGTCAGCAGCTGGTCGCCGGACCGAGCTCAAGCGAGCTGGAGTTCCTCGATGCGCTTGAGCTGCTCGACGAGGTGCGTGGTGTCCAGGCGGTGCTGTCGGTGCAGGTCGAGGGCGGTCTCGATCATCAGCCCGGTGGCGCTGAAGCCGATCGGGACGCCGGCCTGGGAGTAATCAACCACCACGAGGGGGTGGACGTAGTCGGAGTAGTCGATGACCTCGGTGGGGTCGAAGGAGATGTAGACGAGCTGGTCGTCGTTGAAGTGCTCGATGCGCTGCATGGCGGTGACCTTTCGGTTGCTGGGGTTCGAGGACCCTCTGGCCGCGTCCGAAGATGCGGTGGTCACCGATGTTGTCAACCCTCGCCTGCGTGCATTGTGTGGCGCAGGGCCGGGAGGAAGACCGTCGGAATCCGCATCACTAGTGGGCTTCTACCTGGTCCTTGTATCCAGGTGCTTGTAGCTGGATCTTTTAGAGCTTCTATTGCTTCCGGTTGCGCTCGGGACCGACCGCGCCAGCTGGCAGAGCCGGGGGTACCGTCTGTCGTATGGAACCCTCAGATGTCGAGCTCAGCCCATGGGCTGAGGAGAAATGCAAACGAAGCGGGACCGATCCCGAGCTGCTGCGCGAGCAGCGCGCGTGTGCTGTAGATCTTGACGACTCGCACGGCTGGAAGCTAGTCCGCGGGCCGCTGCGCCAGAACGGCCGGCACTTCGTCTTCACCTGTGGCCCGGAGGACCACATCATCCATGACTTCGCGGATCAAAAGTACCCGCCGAGCTACATGAGCTCGCCGGCATGGTGAGCTCCCAGGACGCCGCGATCGGGGCGCTGCTGCAGCGCTCGGGGCGCGACGCGCTGCCGCTGCGACGGACGTTCGTGCAGCAGGGCGACGCCAAGAAGTGCGGCGGCCCGCTGTCGCGGTTCGGCAAGCGTCACGTCGCGCTGGACGTGTACCTGCTGGCGCATCTGTTGGCGAGTCAGCCTCCGTGGGATGTGGAGCTGCCGGCGAAGGTGTGGGCGCGTCTTCTCGGGTTGGCGGAGAACGACTCCTCGACCACGTTGATCACACGCCAGTGGAACTGGCTTGAGGTGCAGAAGCTCGTACGAACCGAACGCGATGGGCGCGCGCGACGCGTGTTCATCCTCGACGAGAGCGGGGATGGTCGGGGCTACCGTCATCCTGGGGTTGCGAGCGAGAGCGCCGCTGCGGAGGGGCACTACTTCCAGGTGAGCGACGCCTATTGGCGGGCCGGGTGGCATCAGCGGTTGTCGATGAGCGCGAAGATCGTGCTGCTGATCGCCTTGTCGCTGCAGGACGACTTCATCCTGCCGGTCGAGCACGCGGCCAAGTGGTACAGCCTCAGCGCGACGCGCATCCACGACGGCCTATCCGAACTTCGCACCCTGGGGCTGCTGGAGATGCGGGTCGTGTCGCGGTCGGCGCCGTTGACCGAGCGCGGCGTGACCTTCGAGCGCCACTACGCCGTTCGTGCTCCGCTTCGAGCAGCGCCGCAGCAATCATCCGACGACTGAGCGCGTTGGTCAGCGGGGCGACAGCTCGCGCGGGCGCTTCCGCAAAACGTCAGTCGGGTGGATGGGTCCGCGAGATGCTGCGCAGCTTGAGGCGCGCGGGGGCGAACAGGTCGGGGAAGAGATCGTTGAGCGTCTCGGGAGCGACACGGGCGATGCCGGCGAGCTCCTCGTCGCTGTAGGCGTGGTCGGCGCGGTGGACGTCGACGACCTCAGGCCAGAGCTTCGGGGTCTCAACCTCGATGGGGTCGGGCTCGTGGATGCGCCATTGACGGGCGGAAAGCTGCTTGTAGAGGCTTGTGTAGCGGGCCTGGGAGATGCGTTCGCGGCTGCGGGCAGCGCGGATGATCGCCTGGATGGAGACGCCGTAGGCGCGCTTGAGCTGGCGGGCGCGCTGCAGGGTCAGTGCGTCGTAGGGGACGGCGTGGTCGAAGGAGTCGCGCGGCAGCAGGAGCGCGGCCGCGAAGCGGAAGGCCTGGTCTTCGACTTCGCGTTCGTCGACGGTGGGCAGCAGGCGGTGCAGGACGGCGTGGCCAAGCTCGTGAGCGAGACTCAGTCGCACGCGGTCGCCGGCCGTCTCGCGGGCGTTGATCAAGAACCAGAGGCGCCCGTCGGCGGGGGTGGCGATGAACGCGGCGGTGGCGTCGGTCGTGCCGAAGTCGACGAGGAGGACCAGGCCGGCGGCACTTTCGATCGTGGCGGTGATGTCGTCGATCGGGCCGGCGGGCAACCGCCAGTCGCGTCGCAGGATCTCCGCCGCGTGTTCGGGCTCATCGGCGGGGAGATCGCCGGGCTCGGGGAAGCGCTGGGGAGCCTCAAGGTCGACGCCGGCGTTGAGCAGGCGCTGGGCGATGAGGACGGCGACGTTAAGGCGTCCCTGAATGCCGGCGACGCGTCTGGCGGAGCGGATCGCGCGCTTGCGAAACAGGGGCGCGGCGGCGGGAACCCCGGGCTCGCGCAGGAACGCGACGGGAACCTGCAGCGCCGTGGCGAGCGCGTCGACCTCCTCTGGGGCCGGAGGGATCTGACCGGACTCGATGCGGCTGAGGCGGGCCTGAGTTAGGCCCGCGTTGTTCGCGGTGGCGGTCTGGGTGTGCTCGAGCATCTCGCGGGCCAGGCGCGCCATCCTGAAGTTGAAGTCGGGGGACACTTGGGGGCTACGAGCTGGGCGTCTCGGCGGGCCTGACGTCTTCGCGCTCGGCGGCCGGCTTGCGCGCGGATGTCGCCCGGGCGCGGGGCTGGGCCGGGGCGGGCTCGCGACGGATCGGCTCAACGGGGGCTGCGAGGTCCTCCAGCGGGATCACCATGACGCCCTCGAGCGAGGCGTGGACGACCTTCAGGCGCGCGTTCTTGGCGGTGACGGCGAGGTAGACCTTGATCGGCTCTTCCGCATCGATTCCGTCGGCGAGCTCGACGCTCGCGAGAAGACCCTCGAATGCCTCTTGCAGGTAGCGGCCGTCGTCGGGGTCGCTCTCGTCGTGCGGATCGCGCTTGACGGTGAAGACACCGCCGGGGAACCCGAAGATGAACTGGGCCCCGTTGATCTGGGCCTCGGTGCTCAACACGGTGAAGTCCGGGATCGTCTCGATCCGCTTGGCGAGCTCCTCGGCGAGCAGCCACCAGCGCAGCTGCCCGGCCAGCCGCTTGCGGCCGGCCTCGAACTCGATCTCGGGGTGTGTCTCGGCGATGCGCTTGGTGGTGGTCATGCCGCGTGCGTGAGCGACGATCTCCTCGAGGAGCGCCACCGCCGGCCGGAACTTCTCGATGACGTCGTCCCGCTTGATCTCCCGTTTTGCCACGGTGTGAATCCTCCGCTGTGATTATGAGCTGCTTCTATGCGAGGACGGTACCTCAGCTTAAGGACGGACTCCCGCATGCGGGGTTCAGCCGTGGCGATGATCGCGGGGTCTCCCGCCGTGCTCAGCAGCGCTGTCTTGGCAGTGCCGGAGCGATGGATCACCGTTCGCGCAGCGCGGTGGCGAGCTGCGCGGTGAGCGCGGCGATCTGTGCGACGAGGACTTGGAGAACGGAGGCGAGCGCGAGGACGAGAATGGAGTTACCCCTGGCGTCTCTAGCTAGCTAGCGCCGCTCGTCGTCCATGCCTGCGCTGTTGCGGATGGCTTGGTAGATGAAGTCCCAGCGTGCCGTCGACTTGGGCGGCTCGCCGCGGAACCTGATCGCAGCGAGCATCCGTAGGTCGGCCTCGGGCAGGTCGTTCGTTTTGGCGTAGCGCAGCAAGCTCTCCGGGGGGTCCATGACGATCGGCACAATCATCGGCCGGCCGAGCAGCTCCGACATCGAGACGCCGAGCGCCGACCCGAGCCGGTACAGCGCGTCTGCCGAGGGACGCTTGTGCTGGCCTTCCGGGCTCTCCAGCTCGGAAATGTAGCTTTTGGAGAGTTCGCTCTTCTCGGCAAGCTTGGCCAGGGACCAGCCCTTGTCCTCGCGGTAGCCGCGGATGCGCGCGCCGATCGCTCGGCCCTCGTCGCTGCTCATGAGCCCGGCGCGGTGAGCAGGACCAGGCAGGTGGCGCCGAAGCGTCTGGCCTGCACGCGCTGAACACCCGGCGAGCGCGCGAACAGCTCGTCGACGTCGGCGGTCTCGTCTACGACCTCGCCGTCGAGCGCCCGGCCCACCGCCGAGCCGCCGGGGACCGACTTGTGGGGGAGGTAGGCCGGCCAGGCTCCGCCGCCGGTGTAGCCCCACTGCAGTCGCGGCGCCGGAGCGTCCGACGGACGCGTCGGCTTGGTCGCCAGCTTGAAGGCCAGCAGCGCCGCGGATCGGTGCCACAGCGCGACCATCCGCAGCGCCGTCGCCTGGATGCTGGCCTGATAGCGCGCCGCCAGCTCGGCGACGTCGGCCAGCGACGGGCCGCACACGGCGATGTCCGGGACGAAGAACCGGCGCGGGAGCAGCAGCTCGGCGGCGGCCAGGTCCGCGAGACGCTCCTCGCGGTTGGCGGGACCGGCGCAGCGGTGGTGGACGGTCTCCCGGTCAAACCCTGGCAGCAGGGTGTGTCCCGCCTCGTGCAAGACGGTGAAGCGGCGCCGGTCGCGGCCGTCGAGGGCGTTGACCGTGGCGACCAAGCGTCCGTCGACGCAGGCGAGCATACCGGCGTGCTCCTGCGCGACCTCGCGCACCTCCGCGATCCCGCACAGCGAGGCGAGTATGAGCTCGTTGACGGGCGGCAGGGCCTCGGCATCGTCCAGGAGCCCCGCGCAGATGCCGACGATCACCTGCTCGTCGGACCACTCGGGGTGAAGGGCGCGGACCTCTTCGAAGTACGAATTTCCCGGTCGTAGCTGCGAACTCATGGTCGCAAGTCTTGCATGGTCGCCGAGGAACCCGCTAGCGTCCTCAACTACGAACGCAAGGTCGTCGTATCGGACGACAGAGAGGAGCAGGCATGGCGCAGGGCGACATCCACACCGTGCACAGGGATGGACGCTGGTTCAACGAGGTCGAGGGAGGCTCCCGTGCCTCCAACTCGGCCGACAGCAAGGTCGACGCGCAGGCGCAGGGCAGGTCGATGGCCGTCGACCGCGGCGTCGAGCACCTCGTGCACAACCTCGACGGCACGATCGGCGAGCGCAACACCTACCCGCGCTCGCGCGACCCGCGCGCCTCGCGCGGCTAAACCGCGGAGATGGCGGGGTCGCGAAGCTCGACCCCGCCCGCTTCGCACGACGCCCATCGACGTCTCGCGACCGCGGGGCAGCAAGGAATCCCTCATGAAGACCGCCCCGCAGGCCGGCATCCTCAACCGCCCGCCCGACCACGCGCTCGCCGCCGCCTACACGCTGGTGCCCACCACCGCCGCGGAGGCCCGCGCGGCCCTCGAGTGTCTACGACAGGTGATGCACCACGAGCTGCGCTCCCAGCTCGACGCCACCACCCGCGACTCGCCGAAGGACCAGCCGTCCCCGGAGACCGGGGAGCTGGGGTTCGCCGACCACTACGACCGCTACCACCTCACCGTCACGCTCGCCCTGTCGGCGACGGCCTTCGACAAGCTCGGCACCCCACAGGAGCAGCGCCCGCAGGACCTGCGCCCAATCCCGTGGGCCGACCTGCGCGACGCCCCGACCGTCACGACCGAGAACGGCGATTTGCTGCTGCAGGTCTGCTCCGACAGCGCCTACGTCAACGAGCACGTGCTGCGGCGCGTCGGCGAGGAGCTCTCCGACGTGCTTGTCCCGCTGTGGACGATCGCGGGAGAGCAGCGCCACACTTCCCGCGCCGGACGGGCCAGCCGCGACGAGGGGCGCGCCCTCATCGGCTTCGTGGACGGCACCTCCAACCTCGCGCCGCGCCACAACGCCGACGACCGGATGCTCGTGTTCGTCGACCCCGCCGCCGTCGCCGGGTACCCGCCCGCCCAGCCCGCCGTCGTGGCCGGCGCGCCCAGCCCCTATGGCGGCCCCCTCGGACCGACCTTCCCGCCCGACCTACGCACGCCGCCCGCCAGCGAGCCCGGCTGGTGTAAGGAGGGCACCTACATGGTCGTGCGCGCGAGCACCTTCGACACCTTCGCCTGGGACCGCCGCACCCTCGGTGACCAAGAGCAGACCGTCGGGCGCTTCAAGGTTTCCGGCCAGCCGCTCGATCAGCCCGACGACGCCACCACCTCGATCGCCGAGCCGAACCTCGCCGCCGACCCCGACGGCGCCGTTACCCCGCTCACCGCTCACATCCGCAAGGCCAACCCACGCGGGCCCGAGGACGCCCCGCGGCGCATCTTCCGGCGCGGCTACCCAATGATCCTCGCCCCCGGGGCCGGTGGCCTGCAGCGCGGCCTACTGTTCATCTGCTTCGCTCGCACCCTCACCACGCAGTTCGAGTTCATCACCCGCGCCTGGAATACCAACCCCGACTTCCCGCGGCCCGGCGTGGGCACCGACCGGCTGCGCGACATTGAGACGGTGCTGTGCGGCGGGTACTTCTTCGTGCCGCCGCTGACCGCCGCCGCGCAGCCCTGGAGCTTCGCGCTGCCGCCCGCCTGAGCTCAGGCAGGAGGCCGGGACGGACGCGCCCGTGTGGCCGCCGCGACGAGACCGCCGCCCCGGCCGCGGCCAGGCCGTCGCGGTGGACGGCCAGCCGGCACCACGAGGACGCCGCGCCCAGAGCTGCTTCCGACATCGTGGCGCTAACGCGAACGCCGGCGACGGTCTCGCTCAAACGGGCTGGCTCCGCGGTCGCGCGCGCTCGCGTCGGCTTCGAGCTCGTCGATGGTGGTGTGCAGGTACTGCGCCATCGTGTCGATCGAACGCGTGCCCATGAGCACTTGGAGCTGCTCCAGGCGCGCGCCGTCGCGCTGCATGTAGAGGGTGGCGAATGTGTGGCGCAGGACGTGCGGGTGGCAGAGCCCCTCCCCCACCCCCGCCGCGCGCATGACGGGCGCGACGATCTTCCTCAGCGCCTCTGAGCTCATCCGCCCGTCGTCGACGCGGGAGGGCGGCGTGGGGGCCGCGCGGGTTCTCGCCGACGGCGCGGGCGAGCAGCCGGCTCTCGGCGTCGAGCAGCTCAAGCCACGTGACCGGCGCGGGACCGGCGAGCGTGGCCTCTCCCCCACTCGCGGCGATCCGCAGGTGCCCGCGGGTCTCGTTCCTGGTCTCCATGCCGCGCATGTTGCCTGCGCCGTCGGATGTCTTGGTTGTGAGAACTCCCTTTCCCTCAACCCAGAGCCGGGGCCCTCTCCCCCGCGCGCTCAAGCCTCCGCGGCTAGCGGCCGATGCTCCGGCATGGGCCGCTCGCTCTCCCGTCGTCGCGCGCTCACACGCGAGCTGCGCGAGGCGGTCGTGCGGCTGTGCGGCGGCCTGGGGGTGCTGGCGGGGATGTGGTGGATGCTCTCCACCCCGGTCCCCGTGCGCGCCTGCACCGAGACGCTCGCCGAGCGACGAGCTCGACGATCATCACCAGCTGCGCGCGGCAGGTGATCCTCGACAGCGCCCTGTACTACGCGCTCGGCCTGGCCGGCGGCGCGCTGATCGGCGGGCTCGTCGGCCTGCTGCTCGCGGCCCTGATCCCGCGCCCGGCCGGCCGCCGTCCTGCTCGCTCGCGCGGTGTGCGCGCGCCGGCGACGAGCGCCGACTCGTTCGCGGTTCTCAGCGCCGCGGGCTCATCCGTCGGCGGCGAGCACTGGATCACCGCGCGCTACGCCGGGCGATGCGCCTCGTGCTCGCGGCCCGTGGCGCCGGGTGACCGCGTGCGCCACCGGCCCGGCCGGGTGAGCTGCGAGCGCTGCTCTACGGCCCTCGCGCCTCGTTAACGTCGCACGAGTGCTCTGGGAGAGTCGCACGCATTCCTCGAGGGCCGCGTGCGTGACGTCGCGCCGACTTCGGAGGTTCCGCGCGCCGCGAGCGCGGGCTGGCGTGCGCCCCGGCGGGGGGTGCGAGGCGTCGGTGAGCGTTCAGGTGATGTTGTGCAGGCCGATCGGAGCTTGGGCGCCGGCCTTTTGGCCGGCGTGGTGGGCGGCGGGGTCCCAGGCCGGCAGCGGCCGCGGCCGCGTGCGCTCACGCCGCCCGCGGCGGCGGCGCGGGCGCTCGTCGGCGAGCAGGGCGCTGAGCAGCTCCTCGAGATCCACGTCGGCCCGTGGATCACGGGCGGGGTCGTAGGTCTGCGGGTCAGACGGTGGCTTGGGGTGGCGGTGGGCTTCGAGCTCGCGCAGGCGCTGGGTGACCTCGTCGATCGCCCCGGCGAAGTACGGGCCCTCCAGGGCCTCGGGGTCGGCGTCGACCGCGGCCACCTGCCTGCTCTTGATCGCCTCGGCGACGTCCCGGGCGGTGGCGGGGCGCAGCGCGAGGGTCTCTGCGACCTGCGCGATGAGCCGCCCTGTCGGGGTGTAGCGCAGCTGCGCGAGCACCTCGGCCTCCAGGGCGAAGTCGGGGTAGCGGATGGTGAGAAAGCGGCGTGCGCGCCGCGCGGCGGGGGTGGTGTGCGCGGTCAGCTGCTCGTGACCGGCCTGTATCGCGGCCAGCGCCTCGGCGTACGCGCGAGAGCCGTGGGCGACCGCGCCGGCCGGCCCGCTCAAGAGGCGGGCGCGGTGATCGCGAGTCGGGCGGGCTTGGAGGCCGAGCGCCGCGGCGATCTCGTCTAGGAGCATCGCGGCCCACCCCTGGTGGCGGGCGGGCAGCTCGACTAGGAGCTCGCCGAGCTCGCGGTCGGGGTCCTCAGCCAGGGCGGAAAGCTCGATGAGGTCGAGGCCGTGACGATCAGCCAGGGCCCGGGCTTTGCGGGCGGCGACCTCGCGCTCGGCGGGAGTGCCGCCGCGGTCTTCCTGGGCGAGGACCAGCATCGCCCTGACCCGCCGGATCACCGCCTCCCGGCTCGTGCTCTCCCCCACCCCGCTCACTGCTTGCCGCTGGTCTTCGCCTTGCGCCGCGGCGTCGTCGGCGCGGTCTTCGCGCGGGTCGCCTGTGTAGCGGGTGTGGCGGGTGTGGTGGCTTGGGCGACGGCCAGGCGGGCCTCGGTCTCGGCGAGCTGCTGGGCGGCGCGGTCGGCCTGGCTCTGCGCCCGGGCGCTGGCCTGCAGCGCGCGGTCGCGCTCGGCCCGGGCCTCCCCCGCGCTCTCACGCGCCTCCTGCGCACGCCCTTGCTCGGCCGCCACGAGCTGCTCGGCAGTCCGCGCCGCGGCCTCCAGTACCTCGCGGCGCGCACGCTCGCCCGCGAGCTGCTCGCTGGCCTCGTGCACCCGCGCGGACTCCCGCTCGGCCAGGCCACGCGCCTGGGTCAGCTCGGCGTCGAGCTTGTCCGCGCGCTTACGTAGAGGCTGGCGAAGGTGTGGCGCAGGACGTGCGGGTGGCAGAGCCCCTCCCCCACCCCTGCCGCGCCCATGACGGGCGCGACGATCTTCCTCAGCGCCTCGGAGGACATCCGGCCGTCGTCGACGCGGGATCCTACGGGTACGGCTTATTGAGCGCCCGCGCGAGCCTCAGCGGACGGCGCTCCGCGATATTGACGGCTACAAGGCCGCATTCGCGGCTGGTTCGCTGGTCCCCCGGCTAGAACTCGTTGAGGTCCCTGCGCCAGCGGCGCAGGATCTCCAGCGGGTCTATCTCGCCGCGTCGGGTGGCGTAGATGACCGCGTGGACGAGCTCGGTGACGTCGGTCTTGATCTCGTCGTCCTCGAACTCGCGTTGCAGGCGCTTGAGGTAGTTGATCTCCGACTCATAGAGGCGGAAGTTCGTCTGATGGCGGTGCCCCCCGGGCTTGGTGGCGCCGACCCGGGAGGCGTCGGGCGTCTTCCTTCCCGCCGCGCCGTTGGACGGTCTGCGGTCTGATTTCGCGGGTGGTGCCGTCGCCTCGGCGTTGGACCGCTCAGGGCTCGTCTGAGCGGCCGGCTGCGCCGGCGGCGCGATCTCGGTCGGCGGCTGCGCCGCGGTGGGCGCGGCCTGCACTGCCGCGGTGGGTGATTCGTCCTCGGGTGTGGCCCCGACGGGCACGCGGGGGAATCCGGCCGCACGCCGAGCGGTCTTCATCGGCTTGGTGGCGGGGCTCATGCCGGCACCGCCGTCTCGGCCGTGGCCCGTTCGGAGGCGGTGTTCTTGCTGGTCGGCGAGAGCGCGTCGGCGAGGTCCTTGGCCACGAGGCGGTAGGCGGCGGCCACGCGGCTGTCGGGTTCCAGGGCGAGCGTCGGCATCCCGTATCGCGGGGCGGCGCCCACGCGGATGGCGAAGGGCACGTCGTGGCGGAGCTTCTGGACGCCGGCGGCGGCGAGCGCCTCGCGGGTCTCGCGGCCGATCGCCCACCGGCGGTCGGTCTGGCCGACGAGCACGCCGAGGACGTGGAGGGTCGGGTTGAACTCGGTGATGCGCTGCTCGATGAAGTCGGCGACCTTCACTGCGCCGCCGACGTCGAAGTCGGCCGGACGCGCCGGGACCAGCACCCAGTCGGCGGCGAGCATCGCCATCGAGGTCAGGGGCTGGATGCCGGGCGGGGTGTCGATGAGGACGAAGTCGTAGTCGGGTCGGTAGCCGCTGACGAGCTCGCGCAGGCGGTACTCGAAGCCGACCTCGGCCGCATGGTCGATGACGGCTCCGGCGAGCTCCTCGGTGCACGGCAGCAGGTGCACCCCGCATGCCAGCTCGACGATGATCTCGTCGTCGTCGGGGCGCTCGGTCCACGGGGCCGGCGGCTCGGCCGAGCCGTTGACCAGCGCGTCCTCCAGGCGGGTTCCCGGCAGCATCTCGTCCCCCAGGCCGTAGAGCTCGCTGAGGTTTGCCTGCGGGTCGGCGTCGATGAGCAGCACCCGCTCCCCCATCTCCGCCAGGGCCGCGCCGAGGTTGCCGACCGCGGTCGTCTTGCCGCAGCCGCCCTTGTGGTTGGCGAAGGCGATGACGGTGGCGGTGGTGTTCGACTTGGTCTTCGCACGGGCCATGGTGTTGCCTTTCTTTCGGGATCGCTTTCCGGATTCCTGCCAGGCCCTCTACCGGAGTGGTTGCGCGCGCATCCTGACACACGTAGCTCCACATTGCTAGATAAGTTGCTTTACAAGCAGCTATACGTATAGCCACATAGCAAGCAACGCGACCGCGCCGCCTGCGGCGACGCCAGTGGGGGTCGGCCCTCATCGAGGATCCCGTCAGAGGCGCCTGTTGCGTCCCGAATGCGGCCCTGCGAGTGCGCGGGGCTCGCGACGTGGCGCGGAACGGGCTGTGAGGCGGCTGTCGGGACGGCGTAGACCGGAGCTGGCGCCGGCGTGGGCGGCGCGGGTCACGGGGTGATCGTGGGGGAGGGGTAGCTGCGGTCGCGTGAGCGCCCGGCGGTGATCCCGGGGCGGACGTGCACACGGCGGACGGTGTGTGCGGGGCGGTGCTGAAAGACGAAGGCTTGGCCCTGGGGCAGCTCCTTGATGTCGTTGAGGTGCATGCGGAAGCGGTCGGTGAGGCGGCGGGCGGCGCTCGTCGGGCTCGTCGGGCTCGTCGGGCTCGTCGGGCTCGTCGGGCTCGTCGAGGCCGAGCGAAGAGCCCAGGGCAGTGCCGATGCCGGGGGTGTCGGCGACCTTGTGGGTGTGCTCCCCAGGACTCCTCGGTGCCGCCGACGCCGGCGAGCAGCTCGGCGGCTTCCGGGACGGTCTGGCGGTGCACGACGATCAGTTCGGAGTTGTCCAGTGCGGCGTCCATGAGCTTGACGCCGCCGGCCGAGTCGAAGTTGCTGAGCGATTCCTCCGGCGGCCCACCGGACCGCGCCGCCGCCGTCCCGCGCGGGTCCGGGGCTCACGATGCAGCCCGCTTGCCGACGGCCTGCTCGCCCGGGTGTATGGGGAGGGGCTGGGGCAGGGGATCTCGACGGCGGATGGGGGAGAGGCGAGGGGAGAGTGACCACTGCACCGGCTCGGCGTGGCGGACAGCCGGTCGCCGTCCGGGTGCTGACCGGGCGGGCCGGGGCGGCTTGAGGACCGCGGGCCCGGTGACGGCGGTTACGGGCGTCGTGGGGTCCCGGCGGGGCCCCGGGTGCCGGGGCTCGCTCGCCGGGTCGACGGTCGGGTGGCCGCTCACGGCGCGCCGCCGTCGGAGCGGCCGAGGCGGTCGAGGAACTGCTGGCGCTCGCGCGCGGCCTGGCGGCCGGCGTGGACGCGCGCGCTGACGAGCATGTCGGCGCGCAGCTGCGCGGTGAGCCTGAGCAGCTGCTCGACGGGCACGCCGGTCAGCCGCGCGAGCTCGAGGACGTCGACGTCGACCCGGGCGGCGGGGTCGTAGCCGCTGCGGGGCTCGTGGCCGCGGTCGCGGTCGGCGACCATGCGCCGCCCATCGAGGCGGGCCGGCAGCGCCCGTCCGGCCAGCAGGAGGGCGTCGCGCTCGACGAGCACGCGGTGCGGGTCGCCGGCCGGGGGCAGGAAGGCGTGGTCGGCGTCGACGGCGAGCTGCTCGCCGCGTGGGCCCAGCTCGATGACCGGTGCCCCAGCGTGATCGAGGCGCACCCAGGCCGGCCAGCGGCCACCGGGATCGGGTAACGGCCGGAAGCGCAGCGGCCCGGCGTCGGCGGCTAGGCGGCGCCCTTCGGCGCGGCGCCGGGCGGCGGCCAGGCGGTCGATGTCGTCGGCGGTGGCCCGGCCGCGCATGCGGACGGTGAGCTGGTCGAGGCCCTCGATCGTGCCGGCGGGGAAGCGGTGCTGCCAGGTGCCCGCGGCGTGCAGGAAGGCCGCCCACGCCGTGGCCGGCCACCCCGCCGGGGCCTCGGCGACGTGCGCGTCATAGCGGCGCAGCACGCGCAGCAGCTGACGTTCGCGGTCGGGGCTGAGTGCGAAGGCGTGGACGGCGCCCCCGGCGCCCGCGGTGGCCCCGAAGCGGGCTACGAACCACGCCTCGCGGATGCGCCCAGTGGGCCACGAGCGCTCCAGCGGGCTGCCTGCGATCTCGCCGGCGCGGCGCGCGGCGCTGGCGGCGATCGCCGCGGCCAACTCATCCATGCGGGCCTGCTCGTCGGCGAGATGCTGCATGTAGGCCGGGTCGGCCATGCGGGCTGCCACACGGGCTGCCACACGCTCCCCGAACTCCGCGCCGTTGAGCGCCCCGGGGCGCCCCAGATCGTTCGCGGGCGACCTCAGATCCTCGACCAGCTGCCCGGCTCGTCCCTCGATGCTGCTGTTTCGGTCACCTTCCACCGCTCCCGGTGGCGAATGAACGGAACGCGCGTGCGCGCGTCGCGCGCCTGTCGCAGTACCGCAAGCGGTCAAGTCTTCATCGTGGCCGGAATTGAACGCGGGGGGGAAGTCCTCTTCGACGTAGGCGAAGGGACGGTTCCGCTCTTCGCCGAAGGCGGAGGTGGTCCCGAAGGGGGGTGCCATTTTCCCCCCGTAGTGCTCGGCACGGATCCGGGCCGCGCGCAGCTGCTGCACGCGGTTGCGAGCGCGCAGCTGGCATTCGGCCCTCGACGGCTCCGCCGCCGCCTTCGCGACGTTGCGGATGCCCGTCGTCGAGCCGGTGTTCAGACCGGCGCCGTACTGCTTCTGCCACCGCGCCAGCTGCACCCGGGCGACCTTCAGCTCGTCGCGGCTGACGTGCGGTGGCTCGAGCAGCAGCAGCTCGGTGCGGACCTCCTCGCCCTCGAGGTTGGTGCCCGCCTGCCACGTCAGCAGCTCACACGCGGCCATGACGCGCAGGCGCCGGCGCACCGCGGACTGGTGGCGGTCACGCGCCGCGAACGCGTCGCCGCTCATGTCCCAGCGCGGGTGCAGGGGCGCGAGGCCCTTGACGAGCTGAGGCATCGACGTGGCGATGTGCGCCGACGGGGTCTGCGCGTGGGCCAGGCGCCGGTAGTAGCCCAGCTCGGCCGCGACGCACTTGAAGACGCGCAAGTCGAACAGCCGCGACTGATCGAGCCTGCCGGCGTCGATCTCGGCCTGGCGCACGCGCGAGATGAGCACGAGGACCTCGGCGGGCGTCGGCTTGCGCGGGATCGCCACGACGGCGATCGGCGGGCACGGCGCTGCGGTGCGCGAGCAGCGCAGTCCGCGGGCCCGCGCCGGGTTGGCGCGGGCGGGCGCGGCGGGCGGGCTGAGGGTAGACGGCATCGCCAGCCCCCGCCGTGGTGCGAGTGGGGGCTCGCGATGACGGCGCAGCTGGGCAGCGGCCCGCGACGGCCCTGGTGGGCCGCTGTTCGCGTTCCGTCCGATCCGGGGCTACAGTGCAAGGAGTTGTCGGCCTGCTCGTAGCGCGTCTTCGGATGTGCCTCAGCAGCGCTGAAGTCAGGTCGCCAGATGGCTTTGTGCTTGCGGTGACGACGAGAGGCCGGGTTGCCGCCCGGTCTCTCGTGCGTTTGGAGGCCGCCCGCCTCGCCGGTGTTAGCTCACGGTGGTCTCCGAGATCGGGGCGGGCATGCTCAGGGAGAGAGCACGGCTCACGGGAAGGTCGCGCAGGGGGTTCATGCGCTGACCTTGCGCACGGAGCTCTTGCGGGCGGCGCGTTCGCTCATCCCGAGCCGCAGGCGCTCCTGGCGCAGAGCGCCGGTGGTGCGGACCAGGCGCAGCTCGTAGCGCCGCTTGCTGCCGGGCTCGTTGGCGACCTCGGCGCGCAGGTAGGTGCGGTCGTTGGCCAAGATGCTCGCGCAGGCGGCCTCGAGGTCGCGTTTGCGGTTGGCGTGGGTCAGGCCGAACGCCTCATAGACCTCGTTGTTCAGCGGGACGGTGAGGCGGTCGAGCTCGTGGCTGTCGGCGTCGGCCTCGGGGAGCACGTCACTGAAGAGCGTCATCGAGGTGGTGTCCAGCTCCTCGAGCAGCTCCTGCACGTCGTCGCTGGCGGCTACGGCGCGCTGGTCCCAGCCGGTGTGGCTCTCCAGCTGCACCCAGATCCGCTTGGCCGAACCGCGCATCGCGCGCTGGATCTCGTAGTCGAGGATGACGCCGTGCCCGCGGCGGACGCTGTCGGCCAGCCACTTGGGCAGCACCATGCTCCACGTGTTGCGGTCCTCATCGCCCTCGCCGTTCTCGCGGCGGGCGGCGATCGCGGCAAGGCTCGATAGCGCCTGGCCGTCGCCGGCGCGCGCGGCCTCCATGATCTCCTGCCAGTCGCCGCGCATGCCGGCCGCCTCGAGGAGGTTGAGCTCCCAGACGGCGCCCTCGGCCGGCTCGAGGGTGTACGGGTCGACACCCATGACGACCACGCGGGTGCGCATGAGCTCGGCCAGGGCGCTGGCCACCCGCCGGCGCCGCTCGGAGGAGCGTCCGTTCTCGCCCCACATGCGGCGTGAGAGCGCGCCGAGTGTGAAGTCGAGGCGGTGGGAGTCCGGGCACCCGTCCTCGTTGAACATCTGGCTGGCCAGCGTCCAGATGTTGAAGGCGGTCTCTGAGAGCTTGCCGCCGTCGGCGACCGCGACAAGGCCGACCATGCCACCGGTGGCCAGGCTCTGCGCCTGGCTGCGGTCCTTCAGCTCGGCGCTGTCGATCTGAAAGATCCCGACGAGCTGGCCGATGTGGCGCTCGACAAAGGAGCGCTGAATGGGCAGGTGGTCATCGAACTCGGCCATTGCGTCTGCACCGTGAGGGGTCATGCGGACGGACTTCTCCGCGTTTTCGGGCTTGCTCACGGCTGCGGCCCCCCGTCGCGGGCCCAGGTCACGGCTGCGGCCCCCCGCAACCGGCCCAGGTCACGGCGTTGGCCCCCGCGGCCGGGTCGGCGGCCCTCACGGGCCTCATCCAGCACCCCGCGGGCGCGCACCAGCGGGGGCCAACACGTCGCGGACCCGTGCGACGGGGGGCCAAGACGTCGCCTGCGCGCCCGATGGGGGGCCAAGACGGTGTGAGCGCCGCGATCCGGGGGCCAACGCGATGCGGTGGGACAGGACCGCGTCGGCTGGCTCCCGGGCCAAGAGGCGAGACGCCGGTGCGAGAACGGGGGCCAAGACGTCGCCAACCGTCGCAGACAGAGCGGACGCCTCCCCGGCCGGCGGAGGCGCGACGGGACCGCTCTCTCGCGGCTGTCAGGCGCTGCGACGCAGGTCTGAGACCTGGTGCTCGAGCGTGGCCAGGCGAGCGGCCAGATTCTGGGGGGTGACGGCGGTGGCGGGCGCCGGGAGGCGTTCGAGGATGTCGGCGGGGGTGATGAGGCGCTGGGCGAGCAGCTCGTAGATGACCCGTTCGGCGTCGCTGCGGTCGCCGTCGACGAGCAGGAAGCTGGTGGCCTCTCCGTGGTCGAGGATCGCCCAGCGGATGGTGCGTTCGGGGAGCGCGAGCTGCGCGGCGGCCAGCGCCGCGTTGCCGCCGAGCTCATCGGTGACGGTGTGGAACTGCGCGCCGCGGCCAGCGCGACGGTCGCGACCGGGTCGGCGTCGATCTGGTGGTCGGCGGGGTTCCAGGTGAGGGCGGTGACTGTGCTCATCGGGTGGCGGCGGCGTGCAGGACGTCTTGAGAGATCCGCACGAACGCTACTCGCAGCTTGGCGAGATCTCGACCGTTATCGTGCTCGATGCACAGGTGCGGCCCGGGGCGCAGCCAGTAGGGGCGGGGCCCGTGGCGGGTGTCGGGCGCCGGGCCGGACCCCTCAGCGGACAGTCGCGGGGGGACGCAACGTCGACACGACGACACGGGAGGCAACGCCGGCGACAAGCGTGCCGATACCGCAGAGGTATACTTAGGGCGATGACTGGTGGTGAGCTGATCGCGATGAGTCGGTCCCGCGCGGGACTCACGCAGCGCGAGCTCGCGACCCGCCTGGGCGTCTCCCAGGCCCAGCTCTCCCGAGTGGAGGCGGGCCGGCGCGAGCCGAGCTTCTTGTTCGTGCAGCGAGCCACGCGTGCCTGCGGCCTTGAGCCGAGCATTCGCTTGACGACCGCCGACGATTCGCTTGTGGCACTCGTCGGGCAGCAGCTCGCCCGGGCGCCGCACGCCCGTTTGGCCGCGCTCATCGACGGGGCCGAACTGCCTGGCCTACGCCGGGCCCTGGAGGCGAGCGGCCGCGTCGACGGCGTACTCATCGGTGCTGTGGCCGCTGTGCTGACCGGCGGCGCCGGGGTGCCTCCTGTCGGCGTCGTCGAGCTCGTCGCGGGCGCGGGCGCGGGCGCGGGCGCCGAAGACGCGCTCCAGGCCGCGGGTTGGTCGCCCTCGCTGCTGGAGGCTCCGTTCGGCGAGCTGCACGCCCGTCAGCGCTGGTTCGCCCCGAACTCCTCGACCTGGGACCTTGAGCTCATCGCGGCCCCGGCAGGCACCCACGGGTACTCCGACCTAGCCGAGCGCGCCACCACGCTTCCGGGCGTGGCGGTGCAGGTGGCCGACGCGCTCGATCTGCTGCGGATCGCACATGCCTCACCCTGGCCGGCTGATCGGGCCCGGGCCATCGAGCTGAACGTGGTCCTCGAGGCGCGTCGCCTGCTGGCCGCGGCTGCGGCGTGAACCGCCCGGACGAGCTGGAGGCGCTGCGCGCGGCGCACGTCGAACTGCTCGCGGTACTTCAGGCGCATAGCGTCGACTGCGTGCTGGTGGGCGGCGTTGCCCTGCAGCTGCACGGCGCCTCGCACACGACCATGGACGTCGACGTCGTGGTCGCGGTCAACCCGACCAATCACGCCCGGATCGACGCGGCGCTCCAAGACCTTCGCGCTCGGCCCGTAGGGACCTCAGAGCGAGGGACGAAGTTCGAGACCCGTTGCGGGGAGCTGGAGCTGCTCAGCACGACCAGCGGCGTCGGCGACTACGACGGCTGGATCGCCGCTGCTGAGCGGGTCGCCGTCGCCGATGGCGTGACGGTGCGGCTCGCCGCTCCCGAGGACATTGAGCGCAACAAGAGCGCGGCCGGGCGCGAGAAGGACGCGGTGCACATCGAGCTGCTGGGCGCGAGGGGCGGCCAGATCGAGCCCGGGCGAGGTGAGCAGCTCCTGGGCCCGCGCCCGCAGGCGCCGGCCCCTGCACGCCGTTGGGAGGCGGTGAGCGCGATGGTCGATCGCTACTGCGAGCAGTACGGCGTCGCCCTCCCCGAACCCGCAGAGCGCCCTCCCAGCGCGCCGCAGCAGCTCGGCGACTGGCAGCGCGTCACACGCATGATCGATCAGGTCCTCGCGGCGCAGGACCTCGGCGGCGGCACCGACGCGGAGGCCGCGCAGGCACGAGCGGTGGCAGCAGCCAATCAGGCGAGCAGCCCGCGCGGCGCCGCGATTCCCCCTTCCGGCCCGACCGCGGCCCGGCGCCGCGGCTTTGCTTGCGAGACCGGGGCGCGTCCTCCGGAGCACTAGCTGCAGTCGTTTCACGTACTGGCGGCCGCAGCCTCCTGGGCAGCCCTCCAGGGCCTCGTCGACGCCGTCTCCTTGGTCAGACATGCGGTGATCCTCATCGTTCGGGTTCCTGCGAGCGCCCCGGGGGGCGGCGCGCAGGAGGGAGGTCAGCTTCGGCCGGCCGCGGCGCCCGGGAGCGCGTGTACGGGACTTGGCCTTGTCGCGCGACGCGCAGCGCTTCGGCGGCCTGGGCGTCCTTGATGCGCGCCGCCAGGCCGCTCTCATCGACGGCCGGCAGCTGGTCGCGCACCCCGATCAACTGAGTGCGTACGGCGGCGGCGACCGCCGCGGCCTGCCGGGCTTGGCCGGCGGCGCGGTGCATCTCCTGCACGGCTCGTGCGGTGCTGGCCAGCTGGCGCAGCAGGACGGCCTGGGCGACCGGTCCGCTGCCGCCGCGCCCGATCGACGCCAGCACCAGCGCGGCGCCGCGCGCCGACGGCAGCGCGGCGCGCTCGGCGCGCGCCGGCTGCGCGCGCAGCTGCGCCGAGCGCGCCAGCACATCGGCGGTCGCGGCCAGTGGCCCGGGCGTGGCTTCGGTGGCAAGCGACCATGCCGCAAACGCGCCCGCGGTCTCGTGAGCGACGTGCGCCCACGTCGCCCGGTCCTCGACGCCGACGGCGCGCAGCTGCTCGGCCAGGGCCATGACCTCGCGGGCGCTCTGGTGCCAGAGCTCGCTGCCGGGCCGGCTGGTCTCGCGACCGCTCGCGTACGGCCTTGCGCCTGGTGTGGTCGCGGCGTTCCACTCGCGCACCGCGGCGCTCGCGCTCTGCGGCGTGTCGGGCCACTGCGCGCGCAACCGGGGCAAGGTCAGGTCGCGGGCCAGGCGCCCGCCGCCGTACCAGTCGGCCCGGGCGCCCTCCGGGGCGCGCAGCGCAACGGAGTAGCCGGCTACCACGTCGGTGGTGTCCTTGGCAAAGCGCGGCCGGATCCGGACTCCGGCACGCACCACGCGCCGCACGAACTCCGCCTCATCAGCTGACGCGGCGGCGCACCCGCGGACCGTCCGCGCCAGGGACTCGCGCGCCGTCGGCGCCGCACCGGCCACCTGGTGGGCGGCCGGGCGCTCGGCGTCGCGACGCGCGGCGATCTCGCGCTCGGCAGGCTGGACGCCCCGCGTGCCGCGGCCCGCCGCGCGCGATTCGAGCACCTGCAGGCCGTGCTCGACTTCCAGCTCGCCGGCGACCGTCTGCGCACGCGGCCGGTCGTTCCACGTCGAGGCCTTAGTCCCGTCCTCGCGCACCAGCGAGACGACGATGTGCACGTGATCGTTACCGCCCTTCGACAGGCCGTGACGGACCGCAGCCCACCTGCACGGCAACCCGCCGGCCTGCGCATCAGCGAACCCCATCCGCGCGACGAACTGCTCACTGATCTGCGCCCACCGCTCATCCTCCAGGACGCCCTCCTCGGCGCGCAGACTCAGCGAGCAGTGCCACACGTCGGCGTCCTTGACCTCGCGCACGCCCGGCGCCTCGGCGACCGCCAGCTGCCCGTCCTCGCCGCGCCGCTTGACCGGCTGGGTGACCCGCGTGCCGAACACCCGGTGGGGGTGATCGAGCTGCTCGGCGACCTGCTGCGCCGAAGCGCGGTCGAGCTGGGTGCCGGCGTGCCAGGCCATCACGCTCTCATCACCGGCCACCAGGTGCGGGTCGACGTGCTCTGCCGGGCTGCCGTCACGGGCCGGACCGACCAGGTACGCGAGCAGGCCGTGGATCCGTCCGCCCCTGGTGATGTTCGGGATCACGAGAACGCCAGCTCATCGATCGTCTCATCGAGCATCTGCATCCGCGCATCCAGCTCGCCGAGCGTCGCGGCCAGCTCCCCACTCACCCGCTCCTCAATGTTGGCGACGCGCGCGATCTGGTTGACGTTGTTCGCCACTCCCGCCAGCACCCGCCGGATCGCGAACAGCTCGCTCATCGCCGCGCGCCGCCGCGTCGACGTCTCACCCGTCGCGCTCAACGCCGACTCGATCAACAGCCGCGGCACGCTGACCTGCTGCGCGTCGGCCAGGCGCCGCAACTCCTCGGCCTCGGCCTCGGTCACCAGCACCTCGTGACGGCGCTTGCGCCCACCGAGCACGTTGGCCTGCCGCCGCCGACGCAGCTGCTCCTTGGGTTCCTTCGACGCGGTCATGCCGTGCGGTCCCTTCCCTTGCCCAGCGCAGCGACCCCCACCCGGGGGATGACACGCAGTGTACGCCGATCCGGAAGCGCAGCGCAAATCGGGAAGGCCGGTTACCTGTGGTAACCGTATAGCTTGCTCCGCAGGCTGTATGCGGAAGCGTCCCGCGCATCGGCGCCTGGGCTGATCGCGTGCTGCCTTCTCTCCCGCCATCGTCAGCGTCCGCCGTCGGCGCCCACGCTTAAGCTCTGCCGATGACCGAGGCCGAATCATCAGAAACCGAGGCGGCTGCGCGTGCTCTGCTCGACGACCGCGTAGCGATCATTCGTGAGCTCTCATCCATCACGAAGCGGACCGCCGAGGGGCACGTCACCCTCGCCGAGGAAGAACGCCAGGCGCAGGCACAGTTGCGTCAGTCGCTCAACGACGCGCGCGCTCGGCTCGCGCTCTTGCAACGAGAGGCCAAGGACGCGTTCGCCGCAGCCGTCAAGGCGGGCTGGACGCCCGACGAGCTCAAGCAACTTGGCTTCGCTGCGCCCACCGCTCAACGCCGCGCCCGGAGACGACGCGCTCCACAGAACGGCACCACGACGACAAGCGCCGCTCCCACGCCACCAGCATCCACCAGCGATACAGGTGCCGCTTCCACTGCACCAGCATCCACCACAAACGACACCGCAGAGAACGCCGGCTGACCTCTCCTCGCTCGACCCCCGAACTGCCTCATCGAGGAGGACGAGTCGCAGCCAGGGGGTGCGGGGCGCGGGGTGGTCCCGCTACGCGAGCACCGGCCGCGTCATAGCCGTGAACTGCGAAGGGTGAGGCTGTGTCCTTCCTCGCGGGGGCGCACCCCCGCAGGAACCAGCGTCAGTGTGTCCAGGGGTCGCTGGGGGCCGGCTCCAGTGCGGCCTCGTGAGCCGCCAGGTACCGGGCGGTGGTCGCGATCGCGGTGTGCCCGAGGGCGCGTGAGAGGCCCGCGAGTGTCGCGCCGTCCTGGGAGAGGTAGCGCAGCGCGTAGCCGTGGCGCAGCGCGTAGCCGTGGCGCAGCGCGTGCGGATGCGCGCAGCCGAGCGGCACCACGTCGGCCAGGCCGGCGTCCGTGCTGGCGCCGGCGTGGGCGGTGCGCGGGGCGCGGTTGGCGTGCTGAGCCAGGCGCATGATTGTGGCCTGCACGGTGCGCACCGCGACGCCGCGCGCCAGCGCCCGGGCCGGCCGGTGGCCGCTCAGCGCGGGCACGAGCATCAGGCTCGGCGTGGCGAGCTGGCCGTGCAGCACCTGGATCGCTCGGCGAGCGCTAGGGGGCATCCTCACAGTGCGGTCACGGCCGCCCTGCCGTCGATCACGTGCAGCTGCCAGCCCTCCACCCCGCGCCCCGCCAGCACGGCGCGGTCAGCCACCACCGGCCGCGCGGGCACCACGTCCTGGAGGCGGGCCGCGGCGAGCTCGGCGACGCGCAGACCGCAGCCGCCGAGCACGCGCAAGATGACGCGGGCCTGCGCAGTACGCAACGGGTCGTCAGGCCACGCGCTGCCGGCGGCGGCGTCCAGCAACCGCAGCTGCTCGACACTGAGAAACGCTGGTGTGCGCTGCCCGGAGGATCGCGGCGCCTGCACCGCGGCGAGATCGAGCGTGTCACCGATCCTCACGCGGCCGGTCCGCGTCGCCTGGCGGGGTTGTGGGGTGCTGATAGATGCGCGTGCAGCTTCAACGTCCCGATCTGCGTCGTGTTAGCTGGTGCCCGAGGCCGAGGTAGCCCAGAAGGACGATCGGTGCGGCAACAGCACGTTGACTGGTCTTGGGTAGGCGGGCGGCGGTCAGTGCGCCGAGGAAAAAAGCTAGGTGGAGGCCGAGGAATCGCGCCGGGCCTAGGACTTTCCACAGTTGCAGGACAGCGTCGAACTCTTGGGTGTTCATCGTCTGGCCTCTTGGATGGTCGTGTGTGGCTCCCCCCGCCTGCTTGCTCATCTTTTCCTCGATGAGGCAGTTTGGTGCGTTGCTGTTGGAGCTTGGGGTCTCGATCGCGCCGTCGTCGAGCTCGTCGACGCCCCGTGGGGTTGTGGGGTGCTGATAGTCGCGGTCGTCTTTGTGGAGCGTGGCGGTTGTGCTCCTGTGGGAGCCCGCTGCCCTGGGCCTGCTGCGGCGTGACCTGACCACGAATGCATCCTCGCCGTTCGTCTGCCATGACGGACCGGGGACTCGCGTAGCTAAACCGGTCGCGCCCCGCACCTCACCGCCACCACCCGTTTTTCTCGATGAGGCAGTTGTCAGCTCGGTGCTCGTCATCGAGGCCAGCTAGACAGGGACGAGTCGGTCGCCGGCGGGAGGGTTACCGGCGGCGGCGCGCCGAGCGCCGCGGCGGCGCCGCCGGCATTTCGGGCCCGGCGCGCTCCGGGCCGTGGGGCGGCCCGGCGATGATCTGCAGCTCGTCGACGCCGGCGAGGACGATCAGCTCGAGTAGCCGGGCGTAGGCGACGGGGTCCTGGTCGCAGGCCGTGCGGAGGGTGTGGAGGATGTCGGCGGGGGTGGCGCCGTCGCCGGTGTCTGCGGTGATCGCGGACAGGAGCTGGGCGCCGAGCTCGACGCCGACCGCGGAGGCGATCAGGTCGCCGTGCAGGCCGTGGTTGAGGACGTCGCGGACGGCGCGGTGGGTGGCGTCGGTCATCGCGGGCGTGACCCTACGGGCGGCGTGGAGCTCGTGTTCGGGGACGCCGAGCGCCGCCGCGGCCCGGGGAACGTCGAGGTCGGCTCGTTCGGTGAGCTCGGCGGGTGGCCCAGCGGGTCGGTGAGCTGGCGGTCGCCGGCCAGCGCCCAGGCTTCGCGGAGGGCGACGGTGTGCAGCCAGCCGCGCGCATGGTCGGTGGCGATCGCGATGTCGTGGCGGGCGGCGAGGCGGGTCCAGGCGGTCTGGCAGGCGTCTTCGATGAGCGCCCGGGGCGCGTTGACGCGGTGGGCGATGTGACGCTGAAGCGTCGCGTGGTGCTCGGTGTAGAGCGCGGCGAGCTGATGGGAGCGGTTCTGCGTGAGGGGCTTGGTGGACATGGCCCCGCTGGGGGCCGAGGCCGGGCAACGCACGCGCCAGCTCGAGCGCCCCTGGGGCGTGGACGGCGGCGTGCCGCTGTCGAGCTGGCGTGGCGGATGCCCGGGGGAGGGCCTACGGTGCGGGCCGTCCACCACGCCCCTGCGCAGCGCCGCCCCATCCGGCGCGCGACGGCTCGGGCAGAGCAGCAGGGTTCAGCGGTGCTCGATGGGCGGCGATTCTCGGAGGCGATCGACGAAGCCGCGCGTCGGGCCTGCGAACGTGAGGTCAGCGCACCTGTTGACGCCCGCGGCCGCCTCGGTGATGCTGGCAGCGACGGGGACTCACCTGGGGAGGGATGGACATGCGCTTAACGCTGATCACGCTCGCTGCCGTATTGGTCGGGCTAGGGCTGCCTGGCTCCGCGAGCGCCGCTACGTGCGCCGACTACGACAACCAGGCCCAGGCCCAGCGGGCCGCGGACACCCGCGACCCAGACGCAGATGGCATCTACTGCGAGAGCTTGCCGTGCCCGTGCCTGAAACCAGGAGCCGGCAGCACGCCGCCACCGCCACCGGCACCGGCACCGGAGGGCACGAGCTGCGGCGTCGAGCGCCGCGCGGTCAAGACGCTGACCGATCAGGGCGCCTCACGCGTCAACTTCGTCGCGAAGCCAACGACGATCGCTGCGCTGCGGCAGCTGGCCGCGCCGGACGTCGCGCGCAACTCGCCGCGTCTGCCGGGCGAATTCTCGACCTACACGGTCAAGGTGCGGCTGCGCTCGATGAAGATCGAAGATGACTCCGACATCCATCTCGTGATCGCCGACCCCACCAGCGCGACACGCACGATGATCGCCGAGCTGCCCAACGCGGGCTGCGTCGGCGACGCGGGCGCGACGTCCAGGCGCAAGATGGCTGCAGCGCGAGTGGCACTGCTGCGCTCCTGCGGGCCGACTCGCACAGGGCGCTTTGGGCTGTTGACCGGCACGGCCACGATCACCGGCGTCGCGTTCTTTGACGTCATCCACGGCCAGCGGGGCGTCGCACCCAACGCCATCGAGCTGCATCCCGTGCTCAGCTTCAAGGCGACCTCGAGGTGCAACAGCCGGTAGCAATCGCTCGTCGCGTGGCCCTGTCGTGAGTCGGGGCACTCCGCGGCGGTTGACCGCGGCCGCGACGTTGGTCGCCAACCTCCTGTGCTTGCAGCGAGCGGGCCCGGATATTTGACCGGCATGCCCACGCTCTTTGGTGGTTCCCGGATGGACGCCCGGTTGAGGACCGCTCCCGACCGCGATCGGCGGACGGCGCATGCCCGGTGATCCCAGGACGCAGAAGATCCTCGACCAGTTCAGCCATCTGCTCCAGAGCAACGCGAGCCGCCGCGTGCCGGCGTCGGTCCGGCGCCTGGCCGGCAGCCGCCGCCCGCAGGGACGGCAGGGAACGCCGCGAGCGACAACGCCGATGCGGCGCAGCCGCAGCTCCGGGATGCCCGAAACGGGGGCGCGCCGTCGGCGAGCTGACCCGCCGCCTCCTCGAGCGCCGCTGACCGGCGCGCGCGGCGGCGCAGTCCACCCGACCTCTCCTGCCGGGTCCTCGACCTGCTCCGGGACGCAGGATCTTCGTCCCGGGGCGCCAGGGTCGCTCAGGGGGCGGCGGCCTGCTCCATCGTCGGTCCCCGGCCTTCGGCGAGCTCCTTGAGCCGTCGCAGCGACTTGTCGTTGCGGCTGCGCACCAGGAGGTCGGTCACGGGGTTGAAGACCAGCGCGGTGAGCGGATCGCCGGCCTCCTCGACCATCAGGACGCGCGTGCCCACGGCGTGCGGGACGAGGTCCAGGGTGACCAGCGCGGTGCCGAGCGGGCGCGCCCTGGTCCGGAGCTTCAGCCGGTGCGGCGGCTCGCTCTCCTCGACCAGCGTGTGGTCGGCGATCTTCCAGGGGCCGAAGCTCACCTTGTGGTGGAAGCGCGACCCGACCGCCGGGAAGCCCGGCTCGACGTCACGGACCTCGCTGGAGCCCGCGACCCAGTGGCCGTAGCTGCGCCCGTCGGCGAGCACGGCGAACACCTGCTCGGGATCGGCGTGAATGAGAATCTCGTTGCGGCGGAGTTCCCCGACTTGGGGTCCGACGTGCGTAATTGTCGGAATCCGGACAATGAGAGTGTGTCACGTGTTCGGCGTCGGCCCACCGAGGACGGCGCTAGACGACATCGGGTTCGCGCCCTTGGACGATCCGCGCGCGCTCGCCTTCGAGGTCAGCTGGGAGGTGCCACCCTCAGCCCTTCACCCCCCCCTCGTCGATTGGTATGAGCTGAGCCCGGGCGTTCTGCCCGTCGGCTGGTTTGCCCTGCCGATGCTGCGGAGACGGACGTGAAGCACGTCAAATTCGTTTCACGTCCGCCAAGAATAGGAGCCATAGGAGCCGAGATGGACGACACCCCGCTCGAAGTCACCCAGAAGTACATGCACGACATCGTCTGGCCGGCGAGCAAGGACGAGGCCTTGGAAGCTCTGACACGCAACGGGGCTCCCGACGACGTCCTGGAGAAGCTGCGCGGGTCCGACGACAGCCGCTTCGTGTCGCCCGGCGACCTCCACTCCTCGCTGTGGCTGGAGACCCCGGTCAACAAGCAGTCGTGACGCTGCATGATCGTGGCCTGCACGGTGCGCACCGCGACGCCGCGCGCCAGCGCCCGGGCCGGCCGGTGGCCGCTCAACGCAGGCACGAGCATCAGGCTCGGTGCGGCGAGCTGGCCGTGCAGCACCTGGATCGCGCGACGAGCGCTAGGGGTCATCCTCACAGTGGTCCGGTCGCCATCCGGCCGACGACACCCGCCCATCCTTAGGCCAGGTACTCGAGCGCCTCGGCCAGGCTGACCGCCAGCCGTGCGCGCGGCGGCGGCTGTCGGCCCTGGCGGAGGTTGGCGATAGCTCGACGCTCGCCGACTACCACGTCGGCGTAGCCGGCCGCGCAGCACAGGAACATGATGTCGATCAGGTCGTTGGCCTCCCAGCGCCCATCGTTGCGCAGCCGCGCGAAGAGCATCTGGCGCATCTGCGCAAGGAACGGCATGCGTGCCACCGGGTCTCCGGGCTCGGTGAGGCGGTTGATGACCGCCTCGGGCGAAACGCCGACCAGCTGCGCGGCGCGCAGCAGGTCGTCCATCATGTCGGCCAGCATCCGCGCGCCGGCCACGCGGCGCACGATCGAGGCGCTTACACCCGCCTCGCGCAGCTCGACGGCCAGGTCGGCAAGGCCGCCCGCCCATCAGATGACCGCGTCGAAGATGCCGAGGATCGCCGGGACGGAGCCGAGCAGCTGCTTGAGCAGCGCCAGCTCCTCGGGCAGGCCGGGCTGCGACCCCGGCCGGACGTCAGCTCGGCCAGCGCGCCCAGGCGGGGGGCCAACTGGCTCAGGGAGACCGGCGAAGAACTCGTCGGCGGCCGGGGCGAACACTTCGGCGGCGGCGGGATCATCGCCCCGCACGGCGCGCACGACCTCCTCGACGCGGACGTGCAGCGGGTTGCGCATCTGCCAGCCACGGCTGAGCGCGAGCATGGTTCCGGCCAGTGCCACGCGCGGCTCGCCGTGCAGCGGCGTGGTTTCCACTAGGTGCCCGGCTGAGGCGGGCAGCAGCACCTCCCCCGCGTTGACCATGGCGGCCAGGCGCAACGCGGCCTGGCGCTCGGCGTCACGCACTGGCCGGTGCCCATGGCGCGCGGCGGCCAAGGCGGACCAGTGGTTCTGATCGAGGTACAACACCGGCCGCCCGGCGCGCTGCGCGGCCACGCTCATCCCGGGGCGGCACAGCTCGACGAGCGCAGCCGGCTCGCCGGGCATGGCCACGATGAGCTGGCCGGCGGGGATGTCGACCGTGACGCGCTCGAGGTTCGTGGGCTGATCGAACATGTCGGCCGGCATGGCCATCTCAGCGCGGCGCCCGTCCGCCAGGCCGAAGGTCAGCCACCGATGGGCGAGGTCGATGTCGAGCAGCGCGATCGCCATCCGCGCGAAGCTAGCGGCCACCGGGCGTGGCCGCCCTCGCTGCCTCGGTACCGTCGGATCGCCCTCTAATCGACGGGCTGGGGCCGTCTGGCGCTGCGGACCCTCCGCGCGTCGTCAGCGTTCGCTGCGAAGCTCCGCCGCCTTCCGGTCAGAGCGCCGGCGCAGACGTCCCCGTAGAAGAGGCGCAGGTGGCAGGCGGCTCGCGAGTGAGAACGTGGCGTCATGACCTTCATCGACGTCCCCAACACGATCCTCGCGATCCGCCCCGCGACCGCCGACGACGGCGTTGACGTCGCACGGCTCGCCGCGCTCGACAGCGCCGCGACGCCCACGGGTGCGCTCCTGCTCGGCGTCGTCGACGGGCTGCCGCTCGCCGCGCTCTCCGTCGACACCGGCGCTGTCGTCGCCGACCCGTTCTCCCCCACCGCCGACCTCGTGGAACTGCTCCGCCACCGCGCGGAGCGCCTCCGCGCCGCCTCGGCGCCGGCGGCATCCGGGCGGACGCTGCGCGAGCTCCTCTCCGATCAGGGCGACGCGGTCAGCGCCGTGCTGGCAAGGGTGCGCGCGACGTCCGCTCAAGCGACGGTACACCGCTCTTCGTACTCCAACCTCGAGACTCCGGGTGGCTCTCCGACGAGGCGTTGATCGCTGCGCCCTCGGGCACTCGGCGATGCTCCTGCTGCGCGTCTTGCCCGGCCGCCACAAGAACGCGCAAGTCGGGAGGCAGGTCGCCGCGGACGAGGCGCCCACCGCGCAAGGTCCCGGCCGCGATGACCACGCCGGCAGCAACGAGGATCACGTCCTTGAGGACGTATTGGCCCTCCAGCGTCGGGGCGTGATGGGGACCGGCGAAGAGGCGGCCCGGCAGGAGGATCAGCGGCGACAGGATGCCGATGAATTGGAGCACCAGAAGCCAGATGGCCAGGCGCATGAGCCGACCGGAGATCAGGCACGCGCCGATGAAGCACTCGAGCGTCGCGACGGCGGCGAGGCTCACGCCGCTCGGGATCAGGCCGAAGGTCATCAGATCGGTGGTCGCCTCGACCAGGTTCTCCGCCGGGCTGACGCCGGGGAAGTACTTGAGCGCGCCGAAGCCCAGGAAGATCGCTCCGACGGCGAGGCGCAGCAGGGCGATGCCGTGGACGACGAACCAGTAGTGCGTCCGATCCTCGACGTGCAGCAGTCGCTCGTGAAGGCGGGCCATGCTCCTTCCTGCGGGGTCGGCCGAGACGCGGATCAGGCTCGTCCGCTGTGATATCCGTCCGACGGGGTATCCATTTAACCGGAGCTGGGTGGCGTCGCGCGCCACGGGCGCTGGGCGGGTGGGCGTTCGAGGCTGGCGGGCTTGCCGCGGGCAGCGGCCCCTTGCGTGCGCCGGCGGGGCGCGGGGTGGCGATGAGGTCGCGGTAGCGGACGGGGTCGTGGCCCACGGCCAGTTCGAGCAGGCGATAGAAGACCAGGCCGCGGCTGCGCGAGCGGCGGCGGTTGAAGCGGAAGACGAACTCGTCGAGGTAGCTGGCCAGGTGGGTCTCGTCGACGGCGCCCTGGTGGGTGCCCAGCAGCCAGCGCTGGGCCAGGGAGGCGATGCGGTGCACGCCGGGCAACAGCTCTGAGGCGCTGACGCGGGGCGCCACGACGCGCTCGTGGATGTAGGGCTCGGCGGCGGCCTTGCGGTAGGGCTGCCAGCCGTCGGTGACGACGGTGGCGCCGGTGACGATCCGCGACGTCAGCGAGAAGAGCTACAGCCTTCGCCGGTACGCCGAGCGGCTGAGTGCGGCCGAGGCCGGTCCGTGCTCGACGCCCGCCTCGTCCCGTGCGCGGACGCTGCCGGCGGGGCACTCCGCCGATCCACGGTCCGGCGCGTCCGAGGATCCCATCGCCGCGGTGCTCGAGCTCGTCCGCGACAGGCTCGGCCTGGATGTGGCGTTCGTCGGGAAGTTCGAAGACGGCCAGGAGACGTTCCCGGTGGTCGCCGGCCCGGTGGAGTCGTTCGGCATCGAGCCGATCGCGCTCGAGGGCAGGGCCCGTGAGGAACAACGGAGCGCAAAGTCACGCTAAGCGCGGATCGCGATGCTCTGGGTCTTGGGGCGGAGCAGGCGTTCCTCGGATTCGATCGGGACTTTCCGTGCTTTGCTCCCTTAGCGTGACTTCTCGTACGGATGTTCCTCACGGGCCGCCTCGTGGGCGGCGAGGTACCGGGCGGTGGTCGCGATCGTGGTGTGCCCGAGGGCGCGTGAGAGGCCGGCGAGTGTCGCGCCGTCCTGGGAGAGGTAGCGCAGCGCGTAGCCATGACGCAGCGCGTGCGGATGCGCGCAGCCGAGCGGCACCACATCGGCCAGGCCGGCGTCCATGCTGGCGCCGGCGTGGGCAGCGCGCGTGGCGCGGTTGGCGTGCTGAGCCAGGCGCATGATCGTTGGCCTGCACGGGTGCGCACCGCGACGCCACGCGCCAGCGCCCGGGCCGGCCGGTGGCCGCTCAACGCGGGCACGAGCATGGGCGAAAACGTGTCGCTCCGTGCATCGACGCGCGCCAGAACTTAGTCGCGGGCAGAACCGCCGGCCGGTTCTACACTCGATGCGGTGTGGCGAGGGACGGTGCCCCGTCGACGATCGCGCTTCCTTCGTTCTCACCCTTGCCCAGCGCTCCTATCTGCAATGGAAGTGTGAAGTGAGCGAACTCACGTCCGACATCCTCGCAACCTACGTCGCTGCCCTAAGCGCCCAAGGGGCCGTTGTCGTCGACCACCTGCAGCCCGGCCTGACGGATCGTGAGATCGACGCCACCATCGCACCGCACGGCATCGCCATCCCGGAGGAGGCCCGCGTCTGGTGGCGGTTCAGCAACGGTGTCCCCGAAGCGGAACTCGGCCGTATCGGACCGGAATGGTTCTGGAGCTCGCTGGAAGAGGTGATCGAGGAGCGCAACGACATGCTCGCGAACCTCCGCGAGAACCTTGAGCCAGACGAGATCCTCTGGCGCGACACATGGCTGCCGTTCGTCATGAGCGAGCGCCTACCACTCGAAACGGCTTCTGCGATTCTGGCGCCCGTCTTCTCTTTCGACGTCCACACCGGTGATCCGGCACTGCCGGTCGCGGCGAGCTTGGCGGACCTGGTGATGACGTGGGTCCGTGCCCTTGAGAGCGGCGCGCTCCGCTACGAACGAGCCACCGGACTCTTCGCGGTCGACTTCGAACTCGCGGCGATCCTGGGATTGCCCGACGGAATCGTGTGACGAAGTCGATCTGCAACGGGAGTGACTCCCTCACGAACGAGACCCTCATCGGATACGTCGCGGGGCGCTGCGCCGGCCTCGATCGACGCGAGCGACACCTCGCGGTGACGGCCCCACTGACCGGAGCAAAGCACCTGGCCTACGGACGTATACATCCCGCCCGAGGAGGGCCCGCCTGATGGCGACAAAGCTTCGGCGGACACCGAACATCGCGCCAGAAGACGATTCCTACGACGCCCGCGGCAGTCTGCTCCGCTACTCCTTCGCGGACACGCGCGTCCGTGCGATCAACGTCTCCGCAATAAAGAACGAGCCTGCTGCTCTGAGGCCGTTGGCGGATCACCCCGAGTTGGATTCGGTCGGACTGACCAAAGTGGAAGGCGTCGACCTCTCGCCGCTGGAGGGGTTGCCGTTGGAATGGCTGAGCCTTGAGCGATGCTCCGGTCTGGACCTGACGCCGCTGGCCGCACTCGCCGAACTGGACACCCTGACGCTCAACGGGCTCGGCGCGATCACCGTCCCTGAGCGATTGGAGCTCAGCCCCAAGCTGCGGATGCTCATCCTCGTTGCGGACGGACGCAACGAGCTGACCGCATCGGTAGAAAGTCTCATCCGGTCGGTCGCCTGGGAACGCCTGCCGCATCTAGAGGGCCTCACGATCCGGGTCGGATTCGACAGTCCAGGCTGGCCGGCCAAAGTCGACCTGAACTTTCTCCGGCACCTGACCGGATTGACGGGTCTCGACATCGTCAGAGGCGTTCACCACACGGCGACCTCGCCATCACCGCTTCAGAGCCCGTTCGACGGGCTTCCGCGCTCACTGAGAGGCGTGCGGGTCGATGCCGATGACCCTGAGCGGACACGGGACGAACTCTCGGACTATCTCGGGCTTCCGCGATGGCCCACCGAAGGCGCGCCGAGCGTCAAGCCAAGGGACTGATCCTATTCCCGGCGTGTACAAGATCGCCGAGCGCTACGCCCGCGAAGCGCTGATGCCCGAGGAGCAGTTCCTTCCCGTCGCCGGCGACCGTCCGCCGAGCTGGCCGCCCGCTTTAACGTCCCCGTGGAGCACAGTTGACTCCCGCCTCATCGACGCCTGATCACGCCGCTAGCGCGATAGCGAGGAAAACTTCCGCCCGGGTCAGAACGTGCCGCTGAGCAGGCATTTCTTATGCTCGATAAGACTTCTTATGTCAACGTAACGTTTTTCGCCGGTGTAAGCGGCGAGGACGCGTGGACGACCTCGTCGAGACCGTCCATCGCGACCGTTCCTTCGATCGCCGTTGCCTTCAGCCTTCGTCCGCGCCGGGTGCCACCGAACTCTCGAGCGTCGAGGGATGCAGCTCGGCAAGAGCGTCGAAGATGCCGCTGTTGGCGAGGATTGGAAGCGCCTGCCGGACGACGCTCAGCATGCGCGCGACCGTTTCAGGACCGTCCAGCCAGTCGGCCGGGTCGGCGGAGTGGGTCCAGTACCAGCCCGTCGCATCGCGTCCGCACTCGAAGTTGGCCGCTATGAGGGCGGCTGTTGCCTGGGCGACGTCGGGGCGTTCGGCTATCTGCTCGAGTGGGTGCTCGTAGCGGGCCTCGACGGTGAAGTACGGCAGGCCGTCCCAGACGATTACCTGCAGCCGAAGGCGCGCCTCCTCGACCGCCCGCGGGACGGCGTAGTGCAAAAACATCCGGTTCTTCTGCGAGAAGACCTGCTGCGTCTTGCCCTTCAAGCGCACGCTCGCGGCTGCTTCGTCTCCGGGTCCCGTGCCAACCGCTTCGCGGACCGCGGCGAGGGCCGGGAGCGTCAGGTTGTTGAGGACCGCGCGCAGCGCGAGTTCGGCCTCGTCGCGGCGCGCCCAAGCGAGTACGACGTCGTTCTTGAGATCCATAGGGCCGAAGTCTCCCGTCTCGCGCATCACCCTGAGGATCGCCCGCCACGTCGCGGCTAGAGCCGGGTCGGCCGGGGTCACCGTGGACATCCGGTCATAGACGTCGGCCCACCGCACTGAACCCAGCCACTCCGGGCGGCCTGCAACTGCGTCCTCGCCGTGTTGAGGCTGCAGCGTCGTAACCGCGGTCAGCGCCTTGCGCCGGGCGGGCATGGCGGTCAGCGCGGTGATGTAGCGCTCGAGCTGCAGATTCCCATAGTCGCTGTGCAGCTTCAGTTCGCAAAGCAGGGTGAAGTCGCCCCGATCGTCGCTGAAGACCAGATCCACTCGCCCTTGGTCGCCGCCGCCCGCGTCGGTCAGGGTACGCTCGGCCCGGCAACTCACGCGCGCGGGCACCACACCGAGCGACTTGCGTGCGGCCTCGTTCGGAGCCGCGGCGATCCAAGCGGCCGCCAGACCGGATGCGAATTCGGGGTCTTGAGCGGCGATGCTCGCGATCACTTGCGTCCATTGCGCCTCATCTGCGACCTTGCGCAGCACCCTGAGGACTCGCGCGACCGCTCCGGCCGAGCCGTCGCCTCGGCCGGGCTCTGACGCGTCGAAGGCGGCACCAGCACTCATGCGGTTCCATCATGGCCGTATCAGCGTGGCGAGGCGCGGTGGACCTGGATAGTTGATCAGCCCACCAAATGCTCGGGCGAGCTCCTGACGACGAACTGTCATTCGACCGTCGCTCTACAGGGTCACGTTCCGCCGCGGCAGGTGCTTTAGTTTCAAGCGTCCATTTGGCAACTCCGGAAGGCCTGATGATCTCTCCCACCCCGAACGCCCTCGCCGCCCTGCGTGAGCATGGTCTTGACGAAGAGATGATCGAGGTCGCCGTGGCGATCGCGGAGGAGATCGAGGCCGCGGCCGAGGACGTCGCCAACGACACGCGCACGGACAGCTTCGATGATTCGACCTCGCGGGGTCAGCTGCTCTACCGCCGCGCGCGTAATCGCACGATCGTCCGGTTCAAGCCGAACCTCGAGGTGAGCTGTGACACCACGGACAACGCGTTGCACATCCGCTTCCGCGGGATCGCATTCTGCTTCTACTCCGCCCGCGAGGGCCTCGAGCATCCGAGCGTCCAGGGCTCGGCGACCAAGAGGCGCGTCGTCGACGAGTCCCAGCTGATGCTCGAGACCTGCGATGAGGCTGCGGTGAATCGGCTGGTCCTGATGCACGAGTCCGCCCCTGACGGGCTGGTGCGGCTGGGAATCGGCGTGCTGGCGAACTCGACGACGTGGAACTGGAAGATCGCGCTTTACGACCGCTACGCCGCCAGCGATGTCGCCGCGAACGACCAGGACCGGCTGGCCTACGACCAGCTGCCCGAGGCCGAGCTGCCGTCGCTGCCGCCGCGCAAGTTCGAGGAGGCCGCGGGCGACGAGGAGATCGACCGCGACGAGGCCGCCTACGACCAGCTGCCCGAAGCCGAGCTGCCCCCGCTTCCGCCGCGGGCGCCAGGCGAGGCTGAACGCGACAACAGGGAATGACAACCGGCGGGTTCGACTCGCGGCGTCTGACGCTCGCGCGCTGGGTCAACGAATTCACGAAGAAGGACCTCGCCGACCGCGTCGGCGTTTCGGCGACGTCGATCACGCAGTACGAAGCCGGCAAGACGCTGCCGAGCCCCGCTGTCCTCGCACGGTTGGCGCTGGCGTGCGGCGTGCCGCCCACCTACCTGCTGCGTGCGCCCGGCCGTCGTCGTCCCGACTTCTCCTCGCGCTCTTTCTTTCGCTCGCTGCGGTCCACCAGTCAGCGCGAGCGGGACCGAGCCGATGCGCTGGCCGAGCACGTGGTCGACGTCGTCGACGCCCTCGACAGCAAGATCGCGCTGCCTCCTGCGGACGTGCCGAGCTTCTCGGTCGGGGCCGGGACGCGCGAGGAGATAGAGGAGATCGCCGAGGCCACGCGCGCGCACTGGGACGTCCCCCCCGGCCCGATCGCGAACATCGTCCGCCTGCTTGAGTCCCGCGGCGTGATCGTCGCGCGCCTGCGCAGCGACGGGCGCAAGCTCGACGCGTTCTCCCGGTGGTTCGGGGATCGGCCGGTGGTGATCCTATGGGCGGACAAGAGCGATAAGGCCAGATCGCGCTTCGACGCGGCCCACGAGCTCGGTCACCTAATCATGCATTCCGACGCCGACTCGCTCTCGATCGAACAGGAACGCCAGGCCCACATGTTCGCGTCGGCCTTCCTGATGCCGGCCGACGCCGTACGCGGTGATCTGGTCCGGTTCGTCCCGAACCTCCGCACGTGGGATGAGGTGCTCTCTCGTCGCGCCTACTGGGGCGTCTCGGCCAAGGCGCTGCTCTACCGCTCGCGCGAGATGGGCACGATGAGCGAGGCGGCGTTCCGACGGGCGATGCAGAACTACAACCGCCACGAGCTGCGCGACCGCGACGGCGCGGCGCTCGGGACACCCGAGGCTCCCGTGCTCCTGGCTCGCGCCGCGGATGCCGCCGGTCTGCGACCCGATGATGTGGCAGCGGTCACTTACCTGCAGGCCGACCTGGTCGAGCAGACCCTGGGCGTCCGGCCCGCAGCTCCCCCGCCTGCCCGCGGCGCGCTGCGCAGCGTCGGGAACGTGCATTGAGACGCGGCTCGCCCGACCGGGCTGGACCCCGCGGTGCGAGCAAGCGAATATCGCGCTCGGCGTCATCGCTGCGCCGGTGGGCGCTGACGGACGGCGGTCGGCGGTCGGATTGGCTTAGGCTTTCCCTCGGCTTTCCCTTTGGCCTTCTCTCGGGTCTTCACTAGGCGCCCCCGCGCGCGTCTATAGCTCTCCCGCTCAGAGCGCAAATCGGACTTTGTGCTTGACGCTACGAAGTCCCGCCAAGACGGTTACCTTCACGACATGCCTGAAGACATTGTTCCTCCGCCCGCTGCACCGGCGACCTTGGTCCTCCCCCCGGTGATCCCCGACGACCCGGTCTTCACGCCGGCGTCGATGCGCGCCGAGCTGCTGGGGCAGCAGACGCGCGTTCGGGTTTCGATCCGTTCGTCGTTCTGCCAGGAGATCGGTGGGCAGCTCGAGCCCGGCCCGCTGCACAAGTTCGTCTTCGGCCGGCGCCTGTTCGCGCTGCAGCTCTACCTGCTGCTGATGTGCATCGCTCGCAGCAAGCCCTGGGACAAGAAGATGCCAGCGACCAGCTGGGCGCTGACCCTGGACCGCTCGGGGCCGAGCGCGGAGAGCACGGTCTCGCGCAACTGGAAGTGGCTGAGGGAGAACAACCTCGTCGAGACCAAGCGCGAGGGTCGCGACCTGCGCGTCTTCCGCCGCGACGAGACCGGCAAGGACACCGAGTACACCAAGCCGACGAGCAAGTTCTTCTACCTGCCGTTCGCGTTCTTTACCGAGGGCTGGCACACCAAGCTCGACTTGGCAGAGACCACTGTGATGCTGATCGCGCTGTCGAAGTCAACGAGCAAGCCGTGGTTCCAGCTGCCGACGGAGCGCGCGAGCGACTGGTACGGCATCAGCGCCGACACGTTGGAGCGCGGTCTCGAAGGGCTTGAGACCCACGGGATGCTCGCGATCCACCGCCGCCAGGTCCGCGACCACCGCGCGCGCTTCAACACCGTGACGATCAACGACTACACCTTGCTGGGCAGCCTCCAGCGCTGGAAGCCCACTGAGGTGCCGTCGTGAGCGGCCGCGCCGAGCGCCTGCTGGCCGCGCTGCGCGGGACGCCGGCCTCGCTGGTGACGCTGCCGCGCCGCGGGGAGTGCCCCGTAGAGCTCGTCAAGGCGATCGGGCGCTTCGACGCCGGGGAGCGGCCGGCGGCAGTGACGACGGCCGCGTGGCTTCGTTCGCGGGCGCTTGACGAGTACGGTTCGGCCCGCACCTACGTCTGGGTGGCGGCGGGCGAGGTTCTCGCGTTCTTCACGCTTTCGGTCGGGCTCGGCAAGCTCGAGCCCGCGGAGCTCGAGGCGGCTGATGCCAACGAGCGGCGCCCGTTGCCGGCCGTTCTGCTCGCTCAGGCCGCTCGACGACCGGACGCAGACCTGCCGCCTGGCGCGATCCTCGAGTACGCACTCGGCATAGCGGCGAGGGTCGAGGAGTACGTCGGCGTCGGTGCGCTGATGCTCGACCCGTTCGACCCGGAGACCGAGGCGATGTGGATCAGTCGCGGGTGCCGCCCCACCCGCGACAAGCCTCGTAACGGGGTCCGCCGGCTGTGGATGCCGCTGTGAGCTACCGGATCAGCAGACGGCCGTCGCGCTCGAGCGAAACGACTGCTGCACGCGCGGTGCGACGGCGCTCGAGGTGCTCCGACGACGTCCGTGCCTCTTCGAGGTCCTGCTCGCGAATCGTGCCCAGGTCGGCAAGATCAGGCACGACGCGGGCCGCAGCCTCTTCCCGATCGTGTCGGTCCGCCACAGACATGTGCCTCACGCTAGCGCCGATCGGACGCGGAAGCGAAGCCCGCGATCGAGCGGAGGCAGACCATCTCGTCCGGCCCCGGGCTCCAGGGCGCACCAGCGCCACGCCGAAAGTCCGTTGTCGACGACGCCCTCGCCACACATTCTGGGACTACGTCGCCTGGCGATCAGCGCGGCGCGCAGGCGAACGCGCCCACGAAACGAACGGTCGCCAGCTGCACCGCGAAGCCCAGCCGGTTGTGATCGCCACGACGACGGCCGACAAGACCCAGATCATCGTCGTCGAGGACGAAGAAGCGCTCCAGCTGCAACCGCGACGGCACGCCGGCGAACCGGCCGTGCGCCAGCGACGGGACCGGCGAGGTCGCGATGACGACTACACGCATTTCGCCGACCGCGACCCGCTGACGAAGGTCGTCCTGGAGCAGATGCTCGCCGGCGTCTCCACGCGCCGCTTCGCGCGCACCCGTGAGCCCGTCGGGGAGGTCCTCGACGCGGAGCGCTCGAGCTCGAAGTCGGCGGTCAGCCGCGAGTTCGTCGGGCGCACCGGCGAGCACTTGCGCGCGCTGATGGCCCGCTCGCTGGCCGATGTCCGCCTCGCGGCGTTGATGCTCGATGGCCTCAAGCGCAAGGGCCGCTGCGACGCTGGCTGCGTGCTTGAGAAGACGACGGTCGATCGGCCTGGAAGACTCCCAGCATGAAGGCCGAAGCCCTGACGCCCAACGACCTATTCGCGGGACGCGTCCAGTTCGAGATCCCGTCATTCCAACGGCCCTACGTCTGGACCGAGGAGAATCAATGGGCGCCGCTGTGGGCCGACGTCAAGCGCGTCGCCGCCGGAGTCGTCCACGCAGGCGGCAAGTCTCAGCAGGTTGAGGGGGGAGCGCACTTCCTCGGCGCGATCGTCATCAAGGAAACGAACCACCACGCCGGGGATGTCGCCCGATCCACGATCATTGACGGACAGCAGCGAATGACGACCCTGCAGATCCTTCTTGACGCTGCGCACACCGTCGTCGACGAGCTCGATTACGAGGATGAGGCCGAAGCGCTTCAGGAGCTCATCCTCAACCGGGCGAAGCGCTTCGACGGAAAGAAGGAGCGGTTCAAGCTCTGGCCGTCACGCTCGGACCGCGCTGCTTTCGAGGCCGCGATGGACGATGAGACCGCGCCCACGGGCGACCATCGGATCAGCGAAGCGCACGCCTTCTTCGCTCGAGAGGTCCGCCGGTGGGTCGTCGATGGCGGAGATGAAGAAGAGCCCGTGCTCGCCGACCAAGCGACCCGCGCCGCCGTCCTCGCGGATGTTCTTGCGTCGCGGTTGTACTTGGTCGCGATCAATCTCGGCGTCAGCGACGACGATCAGTTGATCTTCGAGACGCTGAACGACCGAGGGACGCCGCTTCTCGCCGCCGACCTCATCAAGAACTGGGTCTTCCAACGAGCGGAGGAATTCGGAGCCGACACCGAGAAGTGGGCCGAGGATTGGGCGGAGCTCGACGAGGAGTGGTGGCGGCACCAGATCAGCCAAGGCCGCTTGCTGCGCTCGCGCATCGACATATTCCTGCAGTACTGGTTGACGATGCGCACCAAGGAGGAAATCCCGACCGACGGGGTGTTCCGACGATTTCGGAATCACGCGTTGAAGAGCATGAGCGGCATTGAGGATGCCGAAGACTTCCTTCGGGCGCTCCGGCGAGATGCCGACACCTTTCGCTCCTTCGCAGAGCTTGCGCCGGATACCACCGCCGGTCGGTTCTATGCCACGGTCATCGAGGCCTTCGAGCTGGCAGCGACCACGCCGCTGCTGCTGTGGATGCTGTCGGACAACCATGCGGTCCCCGCGTCGCAGGTCGAGGCAGGGCTTGACGCTCTGGAGAGCTGGGTGGTTAGGCGGACTCTGCTGCGAATGACCATGAAGGACGTCAACAAGTTGATGGTCGCGATGCTCGTTTCCTTGGACAGCGGTTCGGCAGCGACCGCGGGAGACGCCGTTCACAGCTTCCTGGCGGGGCAGACGGCGGACGCGCGGGTCTGGCCGTCCGACGCCGACATGGTCGGCCAGCTCCCGAGTGTCCGGCTCTACGGCAACGTTCAGCAACGACGTCTACGTGTCGTGCTGAAGGAAATCGAGCGAGGGCTCCGGACCGAGAAGAACGAGCAGGTTGGTCTGCCGGGCAAGCTCGAGATCGAGCACGTCATGCCGACGAGCTGGCAGACGCACTGGGACGAGACTCCACCACTCACTGCGGATGCAGCATCGATCCGCTCCAAGCACGTCAACACGCTAGGCAACCTGACGCTGGTCAGCACGAAGCTGAACGGATCGCTTTCGCATCGTCCGTGGACCGACGACGAAGCCTTCGTTGTCGCCCCGAAGGGCAAGGACGCCGGACTCGGGAAGCGAACACTGCTGGAGAGGCACTCGCTTCTGATGCTGAACAAGGACATCATCGGAGCGCATCCCACCGAATGGAATGAAGCTGACATACAGGCCCGCGGAACGGATCTGACGGAGCGTGTCTGCAGCGCCTGGCGCGGCCCGTCCGGCGCGTCGAGCCTCGCGTCGGCCTGAGTCTCCTGGGTTCGCGACGCCACGCGGCCCACCGTAGCGTCGGATCTGCGTCGGGTCCGGGGTGACCGGGTCGGAACGACGCCCGCCGTGTCACGGGGGTCTCCTGAGTAACGGCGCCAAAACGGCGGCCATTGCGGCCTCTAACACGCATTAGGCGTCGTCCGATTGGCGTTTGTGGGCAGTTCTTCGCGTCCGCGACATCGCCCGCGCGTGCGAGAAGTGCCATGAGCGCCACGAACGCTCGGCTCGCTGTTAGCGGAAGCGGTTCCCGGACCTGCAAAGCACGTCCGGACCTCGTTAGTAGAAGCTGGAGACGCGGGTATGAATTTGGGTCGCTCGTGCCTAAGGATGCAGGGATGCACCTTCAGAGAGCTCGGCCCCTGGCCGGCGCGCGGTCTACTTCTCTCGGTTTCCGCCGTAGGCGGTTGGTTGTTCTCGAAGAGGCTCTTGAGGCGGCTCGCGTGGAGCTTGGACTCACGTCGCCCGTGCGCGTGACGTTCGTGAAGTACGGTCCGATGTCAGACCAGGGCGGACGTTACGTGCGCCTCGGTGAGACCGGACACCGCTTGTCGGTCTGTGGTCACGCCACTCCCCGCGAAGCGTCTTCGATCCTCTGGCACGAACTGGCCCATGCGGTGCAGGTCGAACGGCTTGGCGGCCACCGGCTCTTCGAACAGCTGTGGGCGCGAGAGCTTCGCGAAGCCGGGATCTCCTGGCGGCAACTTCGCGAGTCCGCCTATAGCGTCCGGGCCTACCGATCGATGCCGCTTGAGCGTGAGGCCGATCGGGTCGCTGCAGCATGCGGGCGAGTGCGCCTCGTTGGCCGACTGGGCGACTAGGCTTCAGGCCATGGACCGCTGGCTGTGGGTCACTCAGCCCGACACGTACATTGACGAACCGTCCGCATTCGAAGGACGCCCAGCCTGGACGTGTCATAAGGCCAGCCAGGTTGGGGACGTCGCGTTGCTGTACCGCGCGGACCTCTTCAAGGACTTCTCACACGTCTTTCGCGTGGAGCGCTACGGACTGCCGTTCGTGTCGAAGCCCTAGTGCAGTGGCGCGCAGCGTCGCTTGCAGCACGGGCGTCGGTGCGCCCCGAGCGGTAGACAGGGGACGTGCCGCGCCGTCGCCAGAGCATATTCTCGTCGGCGGCGCCCCGACGTGGGGGGATGCTGCACGACAGTGGATCACGGTGCCCGACCCGGTTGGCAGAGCACGCCGCCGGCCCTGCGGCGCCACGCAAAGTCATGAGCAAGGCCCGCGGCGTCACCTGGCTGTACGCGCTCTGGCGGTGACCGTCGTGGCGTGAACGCGGGGGGCTGCGATGGTCCGAGCCTGGGAGAGCGCGTCGTCGATCGGCGTGCCCGTGTCGGCGTACATCGATTGGCTCGCGGAGCGCCCGGATACCGACGGCGCGCTGCGCGAGCCTCGCGCGCGCGACTACCCGTTGCGTAAGACGAGCACGACGGACAAGCTGTCAGTGCCTACCAGATCGCCGCGGCATGCCCCGCGCCGTGGCAGGGACGACCGGACCTCGTCACGCAAGCGCTCGTGTTGCTCGAGCGCGACGGCCTTGTCCTGGTCGCGGCCGGCTCGACGAGGGCGTGGAAGATCACCGCGGCCGGCCGGCTGATGCTCGCACCGCGCCGCGGCCCGGCACGCGAGCGGCCGGTCATCGGCGGCCCGCACCCACGCTAGGCACCCGAGTTCCCGGGCGCGGTCAGCTGTTGAGCTGCGCCTTCAGGGCGGCGGCGGCGGAGAACTTCGCGGCGCGGCTGGCAGCGATCTGGATCGTCTCACCGGTCGCGGGATTGCGGCCCTTGCGGGCCGCGCGTTCGGTCACGCTGAACTTGCCGAAGCCAGCGATCGCGACGTCGCGCCCGGCCGCGAGCTCACCGGCGATCGCGTCAAACGCGGCGTCGACGACGCTCGCGGCCTGGCCAGCCGTGATGCCCGCGTCGGTGGCGATCTGCCGCGCGAGCTCGTGCTTGGTCATGCGGTGCTCCTTGGCGCTTGTGCTCATGACGCGCCACGGTAGGACGCGGGCCGGACGATGCCGCCCGGAGCGGGCCGACCGCGCCCCCACGGGGGCCGCTGCGACCCTCAGTTGAGGTCCGAGGCGCCGGTGCGGCCGGCCGCGGCGCTGACCTTGGCGAGCTCCAACAGCCCGGACACGGCCTCGGCGGCCCTCGTCAGCTCGGTCTCGGCGCTCAGCAGACACGCGGTCGCCGCTTCGCGCTCGGCGGCGCTCTCTGCCGTCGCGCACGCGCCGCGGAAGCGCAGCAACTGCGCGAGCCCGGTCGCGGCTTGCAGCGCAGCATCCAGCAGCACGTCGTTGTCGGGCGCGCGTGGATCGGGCTCGACCGCGGCGAGCCCGGTGACGATCGCCATCGCGCGGGCGGTCAGGTGAAACACCGGGTCGGGCATCCCGTTGAACGCCGCCGCATGCAACGCCAGCGCCTCGGTCTGCGCGATCTGCTGCGTGCCGACGCCGCGCTCGATCGCGATCGACTCGGCCGCGAGCGCGTTGGCCTCGGCGACCCCGATCAAGGCCTTCGCGAGCCGTAGGCGCACCAGCGCCACCGGATCCTTGCCACGACCGACGTCCAACCCGACGTTAAACGTCTTGGTCAGTAGCGCCTCTAGCTGCGCGACATCGAGAACCACCGCCTGCCCGTCGGGCGCTCCTGGACTCACACCCGCGAAGGCTACCGCCGCCCGCGCCGACAGCTCCAACGCCTGACGGAGCGCCGCTTACCGCCGGATTTCGTTCCAAATGTTCCTCACGGGCCGACCCGGCGCGACATCCAGCGCCTGCGGCCCGCCGTCGTGGACATCGCGACCCTCCACGCCGCTACGAGTCACGCGATATCCGTCCAGTCGTGCCCATGTCGCGGGCGGTACGGGCCGATCGTTGTCACAACGGGCGGGCTGCCCGGTCTTAGCTGTACCAGCGTGTCGGTCGATCATCAGGCCGGCACCCGACGAGAAGGAGTCTCACCCATCATGGAAGCCAAGAAGCTCTTGCCGCTTGCGGTCGCAGTGGTCTCGCTCGCGATCGCCGGCCCGGCGGTCGCCTTTGGCGCCGGCAGCGGCGACGACACGCGACCCGCGGCAGGAACGAATGCGCCCGTCGTCGATCCGCAGACGGAGAACGAGCAGGAGTCCGGGGAGCAGGGCGACGTCGAGAACGCCGATCTGGCCACGGAGGTCGAGGCGGCCGACGGCACCAACGCCCAGGGCGAGAACAACCAGGAGGACGAGGTCAGCGACAACGCCGACGGCGTCGACGACCAGGCCGACGCGAACGAGGCCGACGACGCCGGCGAGCCCGCCGACACCGAGTCCGGCGACTGAGTCTGTCGCCCGCTGGTCGGGCGGCTAGCAGCAATGGGCAGGCGCCCCGGCCGTGGGCCGGGGCGCCTGTCGACCCTCCGACGACAGGACGCTTCTCATGTATCGACGCCTCATCATCCTCGTCGCGATCGTGTCGCTGGGGCTGCCGGTCGCTCCGGGGCTGGCGACGGGGAGCTCGGTCACCTTCGCCGGGAAGACCTCGCAGAAGCGCAAGGTGACCTTCCGAGCCACCGCGACGAGCGTGCGGTCGTTTTTCTTCCAGACGCGCTTCGTGTGCTCGGGCCGTTCCGGGTTCGTGACGCGCGCGAGGTTCGCGCGGATTCCGCGTCACGGTCGTCGGTTCAGCGCCACATTCGCTGCGTCGAACGGTGCGGTCCGAACGACGATCACCGGGAGGATCTCCGGCCGCCATGCCTCGGGAACCATAAGGCGGCGGGCGACCTTCAACGCGGCGCGTAAGCTAGACCGATCGGGCAGGCTCGTCTGCCGCTCTAGCGTACGCTGGACCGCGCGGCGCTGACCGCGACTCCCCGTGACGCGCACCCGATCACATCCCCGTCAGGTTCCTCAGGCGCTCGGCAGCGCTCCCTACGCACGGGAGGCCGGGGCCGCGCGGGCTGCCCGATTCCCGTGGCCGGCGGTGCCGGACGAGAGCGGGTACCCGGCGTTCGCACTGCCGCCGACGACGCGCAACGAGCGCGTCGTCAAGCGGCTGCGTGACGTGGCGACATCGGCGGTGCCGTGGTGGGTGGTGAGATGGGCGGCGGGACCGATCGGTGACGTCACGATTGCCTCGCCGGTGTCCAGGGCAGCACCGCCGGGGTGCTCGCGTCGTCGCCGCCGGCGTGTCAGTCTGCTGACGTGGCGCGCTGCGGAGCGCAGGCGGACATGCCGGTGAACGCGAACCCGCCCCGAGGCCGGCTGCGGCCGCTGCTGTCCGGCGTCGTGCTGCGTGCGCAGTCCGATGCGCGGCTCTCGCTGCTCGCCCGGGATGGCAGCAAGGCGGCCTTCGACGCCATCTACGAGCGTTACAGCGGCGAGCTTCGCGCCCACGCGGCCAGGGTCGTGCGGGCCGACCGCGCCGAGGACGTCGTCCAGCACGCGATGCTCATGGCCTGGGGCACGCTGCTCGACGGCAACGAACCGATCGTTGACCTCCGCGCGTGGCTGCACCGCGTCGTCCACAACGCCGCGATCAACATGGCTGCGCGCCGCGGCTACGGCGACAGCGAGTTGCCCGCGACCGCGCAGGCGCGGACGCTGACCGACGAGACCGCCGAGAACCGTCTGACGGCCGCCGGCGCACTGGCCGCGATAGCGGCGTTGCCCGAGGCGCAACGACGCGCGCTGACGATGACCGCGATCCACGGGCTCAGCGGCCGCGACGCCGCGCAGCGTCTCGGCGTCAGCGAGACCGCCGTGCGTCAACTGGTGCGCCGCGCCCGC
>JAABUS010000703.1_pt1 | contig 82557 bp, 74 predicted proteins | sample 5560161 | NCBI WGS metagenome assembly JAABUS01 (sample SAMN10711885, study PRJNA513376) | rock metagenome | isolation source: Antarctica rocks | place: Antarctica: Victoria Land, Trio Nunatak nord | collected 2016-01-04
AAATCTTTAATTATAGTTTTTTAAATTATATATATATATAATTATTAATAGATATATATAGATATTTAATATAATATATATTAAATAAGTCAATTTTTTAGTCTTAAAAGGTTAAAATATTATTAGAGAATTTTAAATACTAGTAGAAAACTAACTTTATTAAATATTTACTTTATCTAGTAAAATACTTAAATATTATTCGAGTATTATTCGAGTATTTAATTAAATACTCAATACTCAAGTAATAAAGGCGATACTTAATACTCAATTAAATACTCGAATAATACTCGAATAATACTGGAGTTTGAGTATTTTTTTTGATATAGAGTTCTAGGGGGTCGTTACTATCGATAAAAGCGATTATAAAATATTAAAATTTTAGGTAATGAATTACGTAACTTTTTAAAATTAAAGTCTTTAAAGTTCCTAATTTAAATTACGCTCGTTAAGAGTTTAATATATATTTTATAATAACCTCGGGCGCCCGTCGAGCGCTCGTCGAGCGATTTAATACTCGAAGTATATTTAATAGGTATTTAATAAATACTCGAGGTCTTTCGGGCGCCTTAAACCTACTTCGGGTTTTTTAAAATTATTTATTTAATAACCCCGAGCCCTTAAAGCCGGTTTTCGATTTACCGATATAATAAATTTAAGGATAAAACTCGCGCGCGATCTATACGAGATATTTTTAAATATAACTCTTCTCCCGGCCCTAATCCCGTTATTAATTAATTCGATATATTTATTCTTAATGATTTTAATAATATCGATTTTACCCTTTCTTTTAATAATATAAAACAAGTTATAATATTTAGACGTAAAGTTTTTAATTAAAGATATTATTATTCGCTTTAATCCTTTTAAGCCTCGCCTTTAATACGGCGGTATAAAGAGTACGAGTCGTTATATATTAATAAAAATAATATTTTCTTATAAAGCTTTTAAGGAAGAAATTAAAAACGAGGTTAATAATTTTATTTTTAATTCTACTTCTCGCCCTCGTTTTTTAACTCGATTTCCTAGCTACGACTTTATCTATAAATAACCGAGTTTTAAAATTAAGAAAATTAGTCGTTTTAAATATAAACCTACCTACGAACGGGCCGCCGTTAGTCGTAAATATATATTTCGCTCGAAGTTTATTAATAAGAAGTAGTTAATAATAATTAATAATTAATAATACTTTTTCTTCTTATTTTTTACTTTCTATACTTTTTCTATCTTCGTATTCTACTCGAATATTTCTCGTAGTTCTAGTATATTATTTACAGGATTTATATTAATTTATTTATTAAAGGTCTTTAGTTATCCTAGTTATTTCATAAAGTAAAATACCTCGCTTTTTATTTTTTTATTTTTTAGTACCTTCTTTATTTCTTATTTATTCGTATTATTTATTAATTCTAGTAGAAGTATATTAAGAATCGAAATATTATTTTACCGTTAATAATATAGCTCTAAAAGCGATATATAGAAAATATTATAAATTCGGTAATTAATTAATAATATTAGGCGGTATATTTATATTTCGATAGTATCTAAAATTTTAAATAATTTAATTACTTTATAAGAGAGCTTTTTATTTAATTATTTTTATATTAAATTTTTAGTTAATAATAGTATAAAGTTATTTATATTAAAAAAAATTCGGTTTATACCTTTTATCGTACTTATATTTTTATATTTTAACCGCGATAGTTTAAATCTTTATTAAATACTCTCTTAAAGTACTTAATTTTTTAATTCTTTTTTATATTAATAATATTTCTCTTTTATATACCTCGCTCTTAAAACGCGGTTTAAGAGATAAATTATAATTATATATAATTATAAATAATATTTATTTTATTATTATATACTACGTATTATAGTATATTTATTTTATTATAAATAAAAATATTACTTAATTATTTTACTCGCTTAAATAAAAGGTTCTTAAATAATATTCTAAAATTTAATTCTAGCGTTTTATCTAATTATCCGTTTATAAATAAAATACGGTATTTAGATATTTTTTATTTTTTATTAAATAATATACCTTTAACTAAAATATACTCGTAAAAGTAAAACTTCTATTAGAAATAATTTTATTAGGAACTCTAAACTTTAGAATTACTTTTTTAAATATTAACTTTATTAATCCTATAAAGTTAATCGTTTTAATAATTAAGATATATTATAATATCTTTATATATTTATTTATAATTATAAGGATCGTATTATAAATATATCCGTATCGCTTATTTAGAGGTAAATTAATAATGAAATATATTATAATTTCTTTTTACGATCTCGTAGGATATAATAAAGAATTAATCTCGTTATAAAAGCGGTATCGATATACCTTAACCCATTAATATATATTATATATATTAATATATTCTTATATATCGGCCTTAAGAATACTTTAGAAATAGTTTTTAATAAATAATTTATTATTTTTTTAATATTAAAGTACCCCGTTAAGATATCATTATAATATTATTTTAATAACTCTTCGCGGACTAATCTTTCTTTAAGTATATAAATCTTATTATTATATTTAAAATTTAATATAAAATTTAAAGTTTATACTCCGGCGGAATATTAATAATCCGTTTATATAATCTCGGCGATTTTTATTTATAAAAAGGAATTATTCTTTTATAAAGCGCGAATAATTTTAATTATTAATAAACTTTTAACGTTATAAATCGTTTCGTAAAATATTATTAATTTAATAATAATACGTAGAATAAATAGTTTATAATTTATAGTTCTAGCGATAAAATTAAATAATTCCTCTACTACGTTATAATCGATTTAAATAAATATTTTATTAAATTTTTTAGAATTTCCTATATAGGTATTAACTCTTTAGGCCTAGATAAATATATTATTAAAGAATATATCTTTTTTATAATAAACATTAACGATCCTAATAACGTAAATTTTATATATATTAAATTTTATATAATATCTACGGATATATTACTTAACGCCGGCGAAGTATTATTTATATCTAGATTTTCTATATTTATGAACGTATTTTATATTATAACTAAAATAAGGCCTTAATTAATATCTTCTAAATTTAATAACTTTTATTATAATATAAATAATACGTTATTTAAAAGGCTATTTTATTTTTTTAATTAAAATAATATAAAGAGTTATTAACTAGATTCTTCTTTTTAAAATAATACGAAATTAAGAAATTAAATAATAAAAATCTTATTACTTAACGCGCCTAAAGATTATTTAATTATTTAATATTTATAAAACTTTTTAAATTATTATAATCGGTTAAGATTTCTGTTTTATATAAACTACTTTTAAAGTAATATTATTATTATTTAAATATTATAATAATTATGAGGAGCTCTTTATTATAAATTTTATATCGAATTTTTAAATTTTAAATTTTACGGGATTAAAAAGCGACGGGATATTATTCGTTATTATTTTATAATTATATTAAAATCGTAGCTACGATAAAATTAAAAGTATTTATTTTAATCCGAATTTTTAATTCTAGTTTAAAGTATATAAGAATAAATATATATATAAATAAATCGCGAAGTAGGTAAAACGTTTACTCCGCTTTTTTAAATTATTTAAAGAAATTAAATTTCTTATTATTTTAACTACTTTTTAATAAACCCGTTAATAAATTTATTATTTACGAATAATACGCCCTAGGATTTAAAGAATAGTATAAAGTAGCTATAACTATAAAGAGGAGAAAAGACTAGATAAATTTAATCGAAGACGTCGAAGAATATTAGGATATTAAGGTTATTAACTAAAGAGTAAAAAACTAGGCCCGCTAGCGATAACTAGATAAATAGGAGAGTTATAAAACGACGATTTTTATATAAACTACTAACTCGGTTTAAAAGAGAGATTTATTCGGGGACTAATTCGATTACTATAATTAACTAAAAAAGACTAAAAACTTTATAATAATATAGTTAAAATACGGTAAAATCGGACTAAATAAGTTTCTATACCGAATAAAAATATTTATAGTCCGTAGCGCTAGCTACCGGTATAAATAAAAGAAATAAAGTATAAAATATATACTATTATTTTACCCGGAACTAGCTAGGGATAAAACGGAGTTTATAAAATAAATAAATATATACGATTTTAGGAAAATATTAACCTAGGTTTAAAATATACGTATAGCCGCGCGGTAATTAATAAAAACGGGGTAACTCGGCTAATTCTCTTTTATTAAAAAATAATTAATATAGTCTAAATTACTACTAGGAACTAGTGATATACCTAGGCCTATAAAGAAGAGGAAGAAAAAGAAAAAGCCGCCGGCCGGAGGGTCGTAAATATCGATTATTTAATAAATATATAATAAAGCGGCCTATAGGCCTACGAGATAAATAAATAAAATTAAGAAAATTAAAATAAAAGGGAAACGGAGGGAAAGGATAAATAATATTTTAGAATAATTATAATCATCGACTATTAACTAGTAAAAAGAGGAGATAAATTATTAATAAATTAAAATTTTTGACCGACGAGGTTTCTTTAACGACTAGTAAGAACTACTAGTAACCCTATTAAGAAAATATTCGCGGAACTCCCTTATTAGTAAAGTAGTTTTACTAGAGTAAATATATAAATTAATTAATTAATTAATCTACGAATAATAATAAATAAATTAATAATAAAAATTAATAAAGTCTAAAAATACTTATATATTATAAAAGGACTTTAATTTTAACTAGGACTAAAATATATTAATTCGATATTCGTCTATCGATATAGTTTCGGTATTTATAATAAATCTTAGAAATTTAATTAATCGAGTAAAGAACTCGTATTTTTTAAAACTCGCGAATAAAGAATATTTTCGTAGGTATTCGAGTATTTATTATATATAATTAATATACTCCTCTTTTAAATTTAAATAAATCAAGATATTATTTAGATAAATAATATAAAATATATTTATTAAACTAATTAACGATTTATTAATATAAGTTTAAAAAATAATAAATATATTCGTTAAACTAAAAAATATTATTATATATTCGAAGAGGTTATATTATATACGAAATATTATCTTTTATTTATCGCCTTCTTTAATTTTTATTTAATAATAAATATCTTTTAAATTAAGTTTCGTAAATTATATAATATTATTTAAACGGTCTAGCGTTTTATTAATTAAGAGTAACGGGTAATAATTCTTAATAATAATTTTATTAAGACCTCGATAGTCGACGTATAATTATTAATTAATTATCTTTTTTTAAAATAAAAAGGATAGGAGTTTTAATAAAGTTAATAAAATATTTAATTTAACCCTTTATTAAAGTATCGTCTAGGTATCTCCTTAATTCTATTAATTTAAAATTCGATAAATTATAAAGGGGCTTATATAATAGGTCGCCTTTTATATTAATAATATAATCGCCGCTCTTATATAATAGTAATCGACCCGCTTTTTTATTAGAAAATATATTATTAAAATTTATAAATTCCTCGGGTAGTATAGGCGATATAATAATATAACTATTAAAAGATATTATACCGACGGTAATAATATCTTTCCTAGTTTTTTTTTAATAATAAGATTTTAATTAAAGGGATTAACCTTAATATAAATTAATATATAAATAATTAATTATATTTTTAATAATTTCGTAAAATCCTTAGATAATTCTAATATATATATATTCGGCGCGATACCGAACCGTTAAATATATATATTATAGTCGGTTTAAATTTTTTTCTTTTTTATAACCAGTATATTTATAATAATAAGCGAGTCTTTTTTATTAATAAAATAAAAGATATTATTATACTCCCTAATTTATTTTTAAGAATTAGTTAACTAGTAAACGATATTATAAACATTATAATAATAAATAAATTACTTATTTATTTATTTAAAAGTTAATAACGGCTCGCTTTTAAAATACTTTAAATTATATTATTATATAAATATCTTATTAATAATATTTATCTCAACTTCTAGATCTTTATTTATTATAATATAAATAATTTTTATATCGATCTTAATTAGGTTTATAATAACTTCGTTATTAATATTTATACTCGGTCGTATTTTTATTTCTTTTTATTCCCTCGAGATAAGGATTTCCTTAAAGATTTATTATTTTTTAACTCCGCGGTATAATTACCGATATAACCGATAATTTTTATCTTCTTCTCCGGATATTTGTTAGAATAATAACCGAGTTTATAATAATTAAAATATTTAATATCTTTAAAATTCTTCTCGCTCCCGTAAATCGTATATATTTTATTAATATAATTATTATTATTAAAATCTTATTCTTTAATATTAAATTTATCTTTATTATCTCCGCTCTTCGACTCTTTTTTATACGTCTTCCGAGGTCTTAATTAATTATTTTAATTATTATTTTAAATTTTAAAATCCCGATTAAGATTATATTTATAATATATTATAAACGATATAAATTCGGTTCATTTAATAAGAATTATTTAGGCTCGATTAATTTTTTTTAAAATATTAAATCTTAAATAAATTATTAAATAAATTATTTATTACTTTTTATTATAAAAAGATAATTCGGTTTTTAAGGTATTAAAATAAATATTAAAATCTTATACTAATTAATTATCCCTTTAATATATATATTAATATTTAAAATTCGTATTTATAACTCGGTTTAAAGGGTCTTTAATTACGTTAAATAAATAATCCGAAAAAAACCTTTATATTAATATATTAATTAAATAAAGTTTTTTATATTTATTTTATAACTTCTTAATTTACCTCTTTAAATAAAGTATTATATATAAAATCTTTTTTTCGTTTATTCGAAAGTTTATAAATATTAAACGGAACGTAATTTTTATATTATAAATTTATTTTTAATAATTTTATAAATTCTTTATATAAAAGTCTTATATTTTTAATAATTATAAATTATTTTAATTTATATTAAAACCGATTTGACTACGATTTACCGTCGGGCCGTTATTATTTTTTATATTTAATTTTTAAAGATTATCTTCGATTTCTTTATCTCCTTTACCTATAATAATATATCGTAGGTTTTCGATATTCTTTTAAATCGTAATAATAAAGACCTCTTTCTTAAGGGCTTTTTATTTATATTTTAATTCTATAAATTATTAATCTACTATTAAATTTATATTCTTTAATAAATCTTTTATATCTTCGTCTAAAATATTAATTCTTTATATTTTACCTTCGGGACGATTATTTCTAAAAGATCTTTTATACTTTTAATAAATTATTATTTAAAAAGATTAAAAAAGATTAAAATTATTAAGTTATAAATCTAAGGTTTTTATAATAATATAAAAATAAATATAAAGTCTTAATAAGAAAATAATCTTTAAATTTAAATAATAAAATTAATCTTTAAATAATGAAAATAAAGGCTCCGAGTCTTTTATTTCTAAAAAGGGCTCCGGAGTACCGAAAACTATAATATAATATTATAATATAAATAATATAACTACACTATATACTCTTTATATAGAATTTATATACTATATTTAATAATTACTATAAAGTTAGTTTTAATATAATATAATACTTATTGAAAAGTCTATATATATAACGAATTCTAATTTTAAATCGAGAGAAGTTCTTTATTTAAAACTTTACGTCCGAATTATTAATATTATTTAATCTTTCTATATAGTATTTCAAAAATAATTTAATTTATTTCTATATATTACTTTTTATATAAATAATAATAGAGATTATTTATTTATTAACTAGTATAGTACTTTGATTAAAAGCGAAGAATAATTAAAATTAAATTAATTAATTATTAAGTTTTTTATACTCTTTATAATACCAGTTTAGGCGGGAGACTTTAATAATCTTTATCTTCTATAATATTATATCTTCTAGTATTATTTTAAATATTTAGGGCTAGGGCGTTTATTAATTTTAAAATACGTATTTTAAAAATATTTAAAGTATTAAGACTCTCCGTTTAATACTTTAATATAATATCGATAAAACCTAGATTAATATTTATAGAGAAGAGTATTAAGAATTAATAGATAATAGACTATATAAATAATTAAATATAACTAGATAAATTTAATAAATTTCTATATTTAGAATTTATAATTAAAAGTTTTAAAAGAAGTTAAATACGAAGCTCTTATTTATTAAAAAAATACGTAGTCTATATAAAAAAGGAAACTATATTATTTATTTATTTATTTACTAATTCCTCTATTAAATAATTAAATAGTCGAGTATTTATCTATTTACTAGTTTATATATTACGTCGAGTAGTAAATAATCTCTTAATTTACTAAATATACTAAATATACTAAAGTCCGAGAGAACCTTGATCGTAATAATAATATATAAATCGATTTTAAATAATAAATAAGAGCTAGATTTATATTATAAATATTTATTATTTTATTTTCTTTATATCTCGCTTTTACTCTAGCTCTTTAATTTAATTTAATTTATTTATTATTTTTTTCTTTATTCTTTATACTCTCTTTTATACTCTAAAATTAGAATACTTTAAATTATTTACGCGTAATACTAGTAAAACTTAAATACTTCTAAATAAACCCTAAATCTTTATATTATTTTATCGAGAATCCTCTTCGTTATAATCGTAAAATATATAAATAAAATTATATCCGATATTCTTTTTAAATTATTAATTTATTATATCTACTTAATTATAATTTATTATATTTCGTATATTCGGTATTATTTATATTTATTATATACTTTATTTATTTTTTAGTAAAAGAATTCTTTTATAATTTTATTCTTTTTTTTAATAATATTTAAAGAGCTAGAGCGAATAACTAGTTATTATAAAGAAATATATAAAAACTAGACGAGTTAAGATTTTAGTTAAGGCTCTAGCTAAAGTAATAATATATAAATTAAATATTATTATTATTAATAGAATAGAGGAGGATAATAAAAAACTAAGGATATTAAAATTAATTAAATTATTTCTATAGTTTTAAAGATATCCTTTTTATATTATTAATAGTAATTTTAATTATTCGTAACTTTATTTATTATTTATTTAGTTTTTATTTAATTTCTTTCTATTTTATTTACCTCTCTCTCTTTATATATTAATTCTCTACGGGATTTAAATATAACGGGGTTATTTAAACTCTTCTATAATTTATATAAATATATTAAAAAGCGCTCGAGTAATATTTTTAAATTATTATTAATTATAGTTTTACTTTATTATATTTATTAAAAATAATTAATATTATAATATTTTCTAGAAAAATTAACGAAATAAAAATTATTTTTATTAAAGTAGTTAATATTATAATATTACTATTTATTTATAAAATTAGGGTCGAAATTTCTAGCCGCTATAAGGCCTTTTTATCGAGTACGTATTTAATTTAATAATTTATCCGTTTATATTACCCTAATTTTCGGTATTAATTATTCGATAAAATCGGATAATAATATTTTATAAAAACGTTTTAATTTAGTCTTTATTAATTTAATCTTCGTAGGTATTATCGCCGAAATCTTAATTTTAATTATTTATTTAGATATTTATTTAATAGTCTTTTTTATAATAATTTTTAATACTTTTTTTTATTCTAACTTTAAGAAATCTAACGTTAATTAATTATTATTTTTATAATACTCGCGGCTTTATTATTTTCATATTAATAAATCGATTCTAAATTTCCTAATTTAATTTAAAATTATCTCTTTTATTAATCGCGTTGACTAGTTATTATTTAGAATTATACGAATTAAATTAATCGATAGTTATCCGCTTAACCGATAATATTTATTATAAATTTTTATTAACGCGAAGAGTAACTAAAATAATTAAAACGGAGTTAATTTATTAATCGTTTATTTTTATTTCGTTTAATTTTAATATCAATAATCTCTTAATTTAATTCTTCGTTACTCTCTCTTCTCTCGTTAATAATAATATATCTCTATTTTATTATATTTAGCGATCTTTTTATTCTAATCTTATTATTCTTTCTACTCCCGTTTTTATTTATATTAAATAATAGTAGTTTATTTATTAAAGGCCTTCTTCTAGGTCGTATAAATTTACCGAGTAATAATATTATTCCTAGATATATTCTAGTTTTTTAATTCGATTACGTCGAAAATATAATTATTTCGCGATAAAATAGTAGTAATAAAGATATAATACGCTCGTTTTTAATATAATATTATTACTTCTTTTACTCCCGATTCTTATTTTATTTTTAATATAATCTTCGTTTAAATTCTTTTTAATTAAACTCTTCTAATAACGATATTATTAATTTAATATTATTACGTTTTATTTACTCCCTAAAATATTTTTATTAATATATTTTTTTTATTCTACTCGCTCTAAGTATACGCTTCGGATTGGCGTGGGGTGGGGTGGAGATCGAGGTATGATCCCTACCCCAGCCTGGCGTGGGGATCTATTGGCGTGGGGCCTGGGGTGGGGTAGGGTGGGGTAGGGTTTTACTAAGGGATCCCCACTGCGCCAAGGCGGATTTCTAATAATCATTCTAATAACGCTGCTGCCCCCATAGATATGCGCACTCATGGCTGCTGCTGCCCCCATAGATATGCGCACTCATGGCGCGCACTCATGGCTACTACTGCCCCCATAGATATGCGCACTCATGGCTGCTGCTGCCCCCATAGATATACGCACTCATGGCTACTGTTGCCCCCATAGATATGCGCACTTATGGCGCGCACTCATGCCTACTACTGCCCCCATAGATATGCGCACTCATGGCTGCTGCTGCCCCCATAGATATGCGCACTTATGGCGCGCACTCATGGCTACTACTGCCCCCATAGATATACGTACTTATGGCTACTGCTGCCCCTATAGATATACGTACTTATGGCTACTGCTGCCCCTATAGATACGCGCACTCATGGAATAAACGCTCGGACCTAATAATTATTCAAGTTAATATTAAAATTAAGACTATTATCAGCCTAAAGTTAGATATAACCGAAAGTTTTATTAAAGACGTAGTTTAATTCGTTTATTTTAAAATTAAGGGGATATTTAAATAATAGTCTAGTTTTAAATCTAAAACTAACCCTTTTTAAATATTTACTAATACGTTTTAATATTAGCGTTTTCCCTTAAACTTAATATTTTATTCTAAAGAATATTTCGATTTAAAATCGGTTAAAAGATAAAGAGTAAAGAATAATAATAAATATTAATTATAATAATCATTATAATAATCGTCTCTTTATAGTATAATCTATAATATATCTTATTATTAATCTATAATGGGGGCAGTAGTAGTTATGAGTACGTATATCTATAGGGGCAGTAGTAGCCATGAGTGCGCATATCTATAAGGGCAGTAGTAGCCATGAGTGCGCGCCATAAGTGCGCATATCTATGGGGGCAGTAGCAGCCATGAGTGCGCATATCTATGGGGGCAACAGTAGCCATGAGTGCGCATATCTATGGGGGCAGTAGTAGCCATGAGTGCGCATATCTATGGGGGCAGCAGCAGCAGCAGCAGCCATGAGTGCGCATATCTATGGGGGCAGCAGCGTTATTAGAATGATTATTAGAAATCCGCCTTGGCGTAGTGGGGATCCCTACCCCACGCCCCACCCCACCCTACCCCACGCCAGCATTCCCTCTAGGGATCCCCACGCCAATCCGAAGCGTATCTAAGTAGCTCTTCCTATTATTTCTACTCTTTTAATTATTAAATAAACCGCGTTTATTTAATTTCTTTTTTACGCGTAACTAAAGTATAGAGAGTATCTTTATATTCCTAGCGCTTTTATAATTATACCTCCCGTTAATATTATTCGAGTTAGGTATAAATAAACGATTTTTTATTTTTAGTAGAAAGAGATTTAAAATTAATAAAAAAATTATTTCGATTATAACGACTAGAAGATATAATATTATAACTCTAGGAATTAATATTAGTAGTTATATCTAAACTTCACTTAATACTAATAAGGTAATAATTATATTTATTTTAATGATTATTAATATCTTTACTTATTTGCTAGTAATTATGGCCTAGGTACGGGGAGAAAAAAAAATGAAAAAAATGCCAAGGATTCTACAGCTTTCTGCATACGCTAATACCAGCTGCGTTTGGTTGTTTTTCTATGCCATCTTGCTTCGAGATGCGACTGTTCAATTTGATGTAAAGCGAGGAACACAGCGAATTTTGCCCGACTTGTGTTTCAAAGGCAGGACTTTTTTCGTGGTGGAGTTCATGATTAAAAACCCTTGTGTGAGAAGGAATCCAAAAGCCAGCGGTGGATCATGACAAACTCGAACGTTCTTCCTTATATGCCCTTGATGTTTTAAGTTCCAATAGTCTATCTGATTCTCTCATATCATCAAGCCCAATAATGCGCTTCAGCCGCTCACCCCCTCCACCACGAGACACAAACACCGCTCTCCCAATATCGAAAAACGACAATTCCCTGCCCGAACGCAAGCACAAACACAACTCCACTCACTCACTGCGCATCACTCGCATACCCATAACTCATACTCGTCGCGTCAACCTTCGGATAAGTCGGGTTCGGCTCAGCCACCATCCCCTCACCACTCCTCTCATACAGCGGCAGCGCACCTCCAACCCTGCCATGCACATTACCCTTCCCCATCGCCTTCCGCTCCTTCCGGCTCGGGAAGTCCGAATCTTTGCCGGGCATGAGACGGCCGGGGTGGAAGACGGCCAGGAGGACGAGCGCGAGGAGCATGAGCGTCGAGTCGAGGACGTATTGGTATGCTTCGTGGACGGGGATGCCGTTGGAGTAGCCGTTGGAGTATTCGACTAGGCGAAAAATTATGCGGATCTGGGTGGGTTGTCAGTATGGGTTCTATGAATGGCAAAGTTGGGGCGGGCGCGCACGGTGATGAGGATGAGGACTGCGTAGAGGACGTAGAGCAGACGCATTGCTCGGGGTTGGTCCTGCATTGGGGTTTCTCTTTTCATCTGGAGTTGGAAGCGGATTGCGAGACCGACGAAGATGATGATGAATAGTTGCTGCAGGCCGACGCCGCCCATGTAGATGTGAAGTCCTGTGAAATCTTTAGCTTGTGTGTTCAGACAAGATAGTGCCAGCTGTTGCCTTACCTCTGAAGATCCGAACCTGGGTCAAGTTGTTTCCAGAAGCCATGGACGCTCCGGCGGCTTGAACGAGGAAAGAGCTGGGTGGTCCGTTAGCCGTATCCCTTTAACCGTGAGACCTGATGTTAGGGGACTTACAAGAGATCAAGGAGCACAAAAATGAGAGCAAATCTCCAAGCTTTGACACCAAGGATCTTCGCACTGACTGTGAAGTTGTAAACCATTCTTCCCAATACCATATAGACGTATGCATTGATCCACAATGGTGCAAGCTGAACAATATTAGTCTTTGTCGAATTTGATATGCTGGATGTCGATTGGTGCTCTTACCAGTATCAAGATGAACCAGGCCGAATACCACGCCGAAACCGCTGGTTTTTCGATACTCACGATGCGGAATGCGTAGCACATTGTCTGCCATAACGCTCCCATGGCGACGACCCAGCTGTATCCCTTTCGGTAGATGATGCCTTGAGCGGTATGGGCGACGAGAGTAAAACCGAAGAGGACGGCGTACAAATAGGCAGCAGCTGAACTAGGACAGAAACTCCAATTGGTATTCGGATCATCTTTCGCTGGGCAATGTGAGGGTGGCATGTTGGCTGACGAGAAGAGGAAAGGGAGGTAGAAGATGGGCAGTAACTCTAAACTGCTTGAATATTACAAATATTCGACTTTAAAGGGGTTGTTGAAGGAGAATATCAGAAAAATAACGCTTCAAGGCTGGGTATTGCAAGATGGACTGATGAAGTGAAAAAGACGGAACATGAGCAGCGGCAGGTTCTTGATATATATGAGACCTGCTCGTAATACACGCACTGCGCCCATCTAAGTAATACACGGGGAAGCAAAGCGAAATGGGTTATCAACAATCCCTGCGAACAAACTATTATTTTTACGAGCAAGCCAATCAAAAATCAGTAAGTATGAAAAAGGATAAAGTTCGGTAGAATTGAATTTGATAGATCAAACACAAGCGAGGCTCTTTCAGGGTCCAACAGCCACCCCAAGCGACACCTGGTGACGCTGACGAGTGATTACGACGACGTCAATAGGGCTAAGCACAGTCTTGTAGTAGATGCTACAGGTAAGCTTTCTGTAGACTCGTTTATGCATACCGGAACTGCGGGATGGCGCGACAGGCAGCAGTCTTTGGTGCGGCGATGGTGTGAGGCACTGAGGGTGTTTTTGTTACTCATGCTTTGGCGTATAACGGGCTGGCGATAGCTTTGCGAACATTGGAGATGATGTCCGGCTCCATGTCCAGCTCCGCGAAACGTTCTATCACCTTAAGTATATTAGGCAATCCTTCGGAGGGTCTGATGCTAATTCTGCGCAGCTTGAGATCTTGACGGTTCCGTTCTCCTGTGAAGATTCGGTGCAGGGTTCCCGGAGAAGGTTACGCCATGTTCTGCTTCGCAACCTCTGTCCCAATTTAGATGTTCTGCGAGAAGCCGTCTCAATCGGGAGGAATATACAACAGACGTCAGCACAACGGCGGCGTGAACGGCGGTGTACGCGGAGTTCGGTTGTTAGTGAGCGTGCGACAGGTCTGGTCGTATGATTGAGGCTGGAGCTTTCCGCTTCGCACAACGGGCCGCTCGATGGATGTAATTGGTCGGTTCGTACGTTGAATCTGCAGATCATTGTTGCGATTGGTTCAAAGGGCTGTGCCGCTGCAAACCCGTTCACCAAGCGCCCCCGGATCTCAGGAAGAGCGTTTCTAGTGCCCCCAATACTGAAACATCAGCAATCTTCATCATCCTCTTGGCAGCGATGAGGCCTCCAGGCAATTGACCGCCCAGGACATTCTGAAATTAGGAATATATCATCGACGAACTCCTTTCAAGCTGAGAATGAATAGAGTCTTTCGATCCTTGAGCACGCCTGATTTGGTGTTAAAGATATACAAGCCCGTCTCGCTTTCGCTTTTGCAATAGGACCTTATATTCGTCAGCCTATGGCCTAATTTCGTCTCGGCCACGATCGTCTAAAATCGGTCCTGTAAACATACTATTGTCATGCAGCAGGGAAAGTCCAAGCGAGAGAACGATTCCGACTCGCCGGGTCGTATAAACCTCCAACCTGCATACAGCTGCTACACTGTCATTCCTCGACCCGGTCAATCAGTCCAGCCTATAGCGCAACAAAACGACGCCAAACCGAAAGATGGAACGAACGAACCAAACGCTGGCCTACAGCAAGCGTTCTAGAAGGAGCCAGCCAAAGGTTAAGACCGGTTGTATCACTTGCAAGTAAGTCTAATTAGTCTCATTCAATATCCATTTTCGTCTGTGGCCCCACCACTGTTAAACACTCTTTTTGGCGCGGCAATCATATGTGAGTATCCGTGGGCTACTTAAGCATTCTCTCAAGACCGGCGTGGTCTCCATACTCTTTTAACCTTGAATTTTTCCTTTTTCCTCGGGTTACTAATCTTGAGACAGGAGTAAGAGAGATCATTGCTCATCCCCACCCACATAATTGATGATCGAGCAATCCCACAGTCCGGCGGATAAAGTGCGATGAGACGAAGCCGCATTGTGTCAGATGCACTGGCACTGGTAGAAAGGTATAAGTCCTATTGTTGCTGGGCTTTTTCGCCCCTGATGTGGTCGCTGTGACTGTTTGCAGCTGCTGACGTCTGCATCTCTCACAACAGTGTGATGGCTATAGTGTCCTTGGTGGCACTCCTAATCCCAATTATGGCCAGAACAGCTCCACACCACCTCATAACGGTGTCCAAACGCTCATCTTAGCGACACCAGACCTACGTGGACTAGCCAACGACCAGGAGCGTCGATCCTTTGACTTTTTCCAGTGTCGGACCGCGGGTCAACTGTCAGGATTCTTCGATACCAGCTTCTGGACACGGTTTGTGCTAAGAGCAACGCAACATGAAGCTGCAATAAAGCATGCCGTGTTAGCGTTAGGAGCACTCCACGAGCGCTTCGATGATGGCGATAAGTCAGTCCTGCAAACAATATGGAATAAGGGCGAAGGCTGTTTTGCTCTGACGCAGTACAACAAAGCTATTCAACAGTTGGTCAAGCCTGCTGCTAGCGGCCAAGGAACTGTTGATGTCTATCTCATTGCTTGCGTATTATTCTCTTGCTTTGAGGTAAGTCGATTTCGGCACGGAAGATAACGAGGCTTTGTTCATTGACACCGAAGATGGTTGGTACAATGTCACGGCTGATAATATTTCAGACGTTGCGGGGGCACCATGGTTCCGCGCTTTCCCACATCACAAGCGGCGTCAAGATCCTCTCCGAAGTCCGCGACGGCGCGGAGGGAAGACCAACACATGGTTCATTGACAGTCTCAGCGCATCCTTATGTCGGGCTTGAAAGTCTGGAAGTACTGTTCAATCGGCTGAACACCCAGGTTGCTCAGGTAAACCTCCCAAGAAACATATCCGAATTTAGGAAGCTCTCGCGTTGCACAAAAAAGTATATCCACTAACACAGTCCTAGATGGTCGGATGTCCACCCATGCAGCTTCAAGAGCGCACCAAAAACAAAGAGCCAGGCTTCGGACCCGACATACCAGACATGTTCTGCAGCCTCGAGGAAGCCCGCAATAGCCTCGACTGGAATTGGACGAGCTGCATTCATTATATAAACGCCAAAGAGGGCGAAGAGAACCTGCTACGGCAGCGAGACCCACTAGAAACATCACGCCATCTCTATGGTGGCGGCATGGAGAAATGGCTCAGGGCCTTTCACGCCTTCCTTCAAAATTTCGGAAAATCCCTTAACAACAAAAGCCTCCAAGCAGCACGAACGCTCGAGATCAGCCAGACTTTCGCAATGATATTTTTGGATATGCAAGTATACGAAGTGATGACTGACGAAACAGTCTGGGACCAATATACCGAGCGAATGGAAAAAGTCGTTTCCCTCGGCTCGCTGATCGTCAATTCCACCTCCTGCGATCACATCACGCAAAAGCGCGGACCTGAATTCTCTCTAGACATGAACATCGTCGCCCCTTTATACGGCGTCGCTCATCGCTGTCGCCACCCTGCTATTCGCAGGAAAGCTGTGGCACTGCTCTATGCTGCTCCACGCCAGGAAGGTATATGGGACAGCGTTCTAACAGCCCGAGTGGCTGAGAGACTTATACACATTGAGGAAGAAGGATTGGGGAATATCACTTGTCCTCAAGATGTACCTGATTGGGCTCGGATATCTGATGTTAGTGTTAAGTTTGATCTGCAGGGAAGGTTGGGTACGATCAATTATAGTCGCCAGAGGAGTCCATTGGAGAAAGTCAGAGCTCCTGTTACGGAGGAGCTTAGGTGGTGATCGCTTCAGCACCGGTCAGAACCTTTCTCGATATAATCTTGGATAAGCGTCACGATGCATAGTTAGATACCACTATGTGCTTTGAAGTCTGCCTTCTAGATAATCTCCAGAGCAACTGGACTTTACTTTTCCAGACGACATGAGTGGGTGAAGCCTGCCTTCCCCACTTTGAGGAGCGGGAATCACGTGAACGATTCGAACAGAGAGCATTAAGCGGACACATTCGTCTGGAGTAGAATAGCAAGACGACAAATTTTGATCGCGCCAAGGCCTCATCGGCATATTTAGCGTATTCAAAACTACTGCGAAAGCTTGGCAATGTCGATCAATGCCACACACACAAATCTTCGACGAATCAGCTTCCTAGCGCGACTCAACGCGCTAGAGTCGCGTTCAAACATCATTGGAAGTGCTTTCCCTAGTAGCCAACCACGACCCGACCATACACACCGACACACTGTTCCATGGTCTCCAATTGAAGAGACTACATGGTGTATTGATAGATGCAGTCGAAGCAACGGCACCACCCTTCATGAGCACACTCGCACTCGCCATGGCCTCTCCCAATTCCTTGAAGCGCACATACGCTGAGGCAGGCCTAGAAGACGTCCTACCAGCTCCCGCACCTTCGAGCCCCTTCTGCGCCCTCACAACACCATCATCTACCCCAAAACCGGCAACACAGGACAATATTTTCACTCAAAACGTTCCTGCGAGCTCAGTGAGCCCTGCCCTCATGTCCATACCCACAGGGACACCAGTCTCGATGCCAAACGGATGTGCATCAGCCACTAGCACTCCGATTGCTCCCACTCAACAGCCAACGAAGAAGTCGAAATTGACTTTCGAGGAGAAGGAAATCAAGCGGATAGAAAAGGAGTTCAAGGATCGTGAGAGGGCGGAAGAGAAGGCTAGGAAAGAAGCAGAGAAGGCTAAAAAGGAGGAGGAAAAATCCAAGAAAGACGAGGAGAAAGCTAAAAAAGAGGCAGAGAAGGAAGCTGAAAAGACTAAGCGAGAGGAAGAGAAGAAGCTTAAGGAAGCCGAGAAGGAAGACAGACGTATTAAGAAAGAGGAAACCGCGAGGTTGAAGCACGAAGAGAAAGCTAAGCGGGACGTCGAGAAGGCGGAAAAGGAAGAAGAGAAAAACAAGAAGGCCAGCGTAAGGAATCATGGGTATCGAAAGAGCGCCAAGTCCTTGATACTAACATATCTGTAGTCACAGCTGCGTCTCCACAAATTCTTCAACGTGTCTTCGATGCCCACCAGCTCATCCGCAAACTCCCCAACAAAAGATGGGCCATCTCCACTCAGCAGCCGACGTAGCTCGATTGCCGAGATCCATGCTATAGAAGTAAAAGATATTGAACGCCGAAGCCGATCGGGATCTGCAACCCCTCAAAAGTCAAAGCAAACGGACTACGAACGGCTGTTTTTGCCGTGGAAATTGAAAGCGCATATGACGATGGCTCCATCCAATCAATTCTCGCGTGATAAAGATGGCCTCGAATTTGTTCAAGGGAAGATCGATGAAGGTCTCAAAGTGAAGGCTGAGCCAAATGATGATCCAAGGAATGGGACTACTATTTTCGATATGTGCGATTTGCTGCACACACCTCCACATCAGACGCATCGTCGTCCACCCCCAGTGATATCGGTGAAGACTTTAGTAGAGCAGCTCCACGGAACCGCTCAGAACCCCATTGATCTCACAGACTCTCAGTTTATGAAGGTGACAAAGAAGCCGGTGGATCAACTCAAGACGATCCCACTCAAGTTCTTAAAATTTAAGGAGGACGTCAGACCGCCGTATATTGGCACCTACACCAGACTGCAGGATGGTGCATCAATAGTGCAATTGGCTAGGAACCCATTCAGCCGCACTCTACCGCAGATAGATTATGATTATGACTCAGAAGCCGAGTGGGAGGAGCCCGGCGAGGGTGAAGATCTGGACTCCGAAGGAGAGGAAGAAGTAGGCGATGATGAGGACGAAGGAGAGATGGAGGAATTCCTCGACGATGCAGAAGCCGATGCGCGTGCCATCAAGCGACGCCCGCTTTTGGGAGACCTTGAGCCTACGTGTACGGGCATTTGCTGGGAAGGGTCGAAGACACCTACCGCTAAATATGGAAACCTTGCATTGGATCTGCTCATGTTTAAGCTGGATGTCCTGATGGGTAAGGACTCCAGCGCTACCATGTCACAAATAAGCTGACAATATAGACAATCCCCAACTCCCCATCGACCCCTACTCAACCGCGTACTGGCAGCCAATCGCCTCAGTCACACCTCTCAAACTAGCGATGGACGCGCAAAGCAACCTCATGGATCCTCCGCGTATTCCGCTCAACCCAATACATCGACAGAACACACTCCTCCCACTGTCTTCTGCGCCCGCTACTTCAGATCCTTCAGCGCCTATGAAGCCACCGAAGCCACCAAAGCGGCTAATTGCACCGGAGCTTATGGATGACTTCAAAGCTGAGGTTGAAGGGAATGATCTGACGAAGGTGGGGTTGCTTGAGATTTTGAAGAAAAAGTGAGTGTCCTTGTCCTGGATCGCAGCGACATAGGTACTAATGAGGCTATGTAGGTTCCCTAAGATGCCAAAAGATGCTATCAAGGAGACTCTCGACTTGGTGGCCGAGCGTGTGGGACCCAAACCGTCGGAGAAGAAGTGGGTGTTAAAGCCTAGCTACTAATCGTGGGGTTGTATGTTCCGAAATTAAAACTGTATAAAAGTTCCATTCGTGTGAGCATAGCGGTAGTGTATTAGTATGCTACAGAGGCTGGTGGAGGCCTATACTACTGGCTTATGTGCTTAAGCAGGGCTAGAATAAGAGAGATCGCGCAGGCCTTATTCTCAGGCTTTGCTACGTAGACCGAACTTGCACTCAATCTAAGTTGCTTGTGCTAAATAGATATCGATGTTGTAGTAGCGTTTGGGGGGCTGCTGTACGTTTGTTGAAGAAGTACTTGTTCATACTAGATTTGTTTTTAAAAATCCACTGTCATAGCTTTATCAAAGTATGCAGCTAGCCTCTTCAGGATTTGGATGTTTGATACGGATCCAACAGCGAAAAAAATAAGCCGCTGCGCAGTAATCGTCTCTGTTAATAGTGCTTCGCGTATATTTTGGTTTGCAGGCGTATAATTGAGACTGCTTCTGTGTAGTCCTTGGAAGGTATTGCCAAGAGCTGCTTTGACAGATCGACACCTTTTGGCGCGTCATCCACGTTCATGAACTTTTCTCTTCTTCATCAGCACCCACAATTGGAGAAAGATAGTCACTTTATCTCTCGACAAAAGGCAATATGGATAACATAGTATGTTTCTCGTTGTTAGGGCCGTTTGCTTATGCTTCTTTGGCCTCATGAAGGCAACCCTGTTTTGCGCTGTTTTGGAGAGCCATAATAGCTGGACAAGCGGGATGGCGTCCATCTAACAGTTTTCGTTAGCAACGTCCATAGGGATGGTTCTTCTATGTGTTGATGTAGTTCATTAAGGAGTAGTAACTATGGTAGTTGCCAGCTATATATTATCTCAAGGGGCTTACCCTAGCCCTAAGCCAAGACCTGCTTAGTAAGCTAGGCTGACCGGGAATAATAGTTGTAATCTAACGCTCCTATTAACTACCTGACCGTCAGTAACACCAAATTGACGACGATATAGTCTTATATTTACTCCGACGCGAGCCCTAATATAGTATTAAAGGCTATGAACTTTATAGGGCCTAAAGGCTTCGTTAACCCATCCGTAATTATAATTATAATCGGTATATAATTAATCTAAAGTATACTTATCTCAGCGACTATTTCGCGAACGATGTAGTACTTAAAATTAATATATTTAATAATAGGGTAATTAATGGGGTTAATAGCCATTTTAATAACTACCTAGTTATTAATTATAAATTAAATAGTCTCTATATCCTCCTAGATATATCCTATTTTTATTAATAAAGATACTAGGAATTTTAACTCTATAATAGTATTTACCTCGCCGATATACTCTACTTCTATAATTAACCGGGCGATAGTCTTCTAGTATTTTATTAACTAGTTAATAAATTTATTTTATAAGAAATAAATATACTTTAAAGTAAAACGCCTAGTATCTAGGTAATCTCTTTAGGACGAATTTATAAATCTTATTAATAACTCTTTAGTTCCTTCTTTAGGGTCATAGTATAGTCCTAGTTTAATTATTCTAGTTAAGTAACTAATAATCCTCTTAAGTATAGTATTATGAGTGGAAAGTAGTACTTTTAAATAACGACTACAAATACTAACTATATATGCGATATTAGGGCGAGTTATAGTAATAAGTTATTATAAATACTTAATTAGCTTCCTAAACTCTTTTAAATTTTCTTTATTAACGACGTAGTCGTTAGTAGTTACCCTTAGTTAAATTAACGAATTTATAAAAGTCTTCTATCTTCTATAGTACTCTATACTAAGTTTAGTTAATATTTTATTAATATAACTAGCCTAGTTTATATAAATAGTATAGTTTTAACGACTTCGTCTAATCTTTATATTAAGATAATGCGAAATCTCGCCTAAATTCTTAATACGGAAACGCGTACTTAGTTATTCTTTTAACTATTCTATTAATACCACGATCGAGGTAAGAATAAATAAATCGTTAATATAAAGACTAATTACGGAGTTATTTTTATAAACGAATATTAAATAGTCCTTTTTAACCCGTATAAAACCGATGATTTTAAAGAATTCCCTAAGAGTTATATACTACTCTCGGGGTATTTATTTAAAGTTATATAAAGTCTTTTTAAATAAATAAACTACGTTACCTTTCTAAAAACTATAAAATTACTCTATATAAATTATATTATTAAATAGGGCCTCTAGGAATATAGTAATAATATTAATATAGTGGATTTCTTAGTTAAATTTCGCACTAAGTACTAGTAGTAATTTCTAGGACTGTGACTTTAATACTCCTAAATACGTCTCGTTAAAGTTAACGTCTTTTATTTATCGGAATTCTTTTACGACCTAGCGCGCCTTATATCGAGTAATATTACTAGTTAAATTTATTTTAATAAATAAGACCTAGCGGCCTAGTAGAACTTTCTTATTATTAAGTACTAGCACTAAATCCTAAATCTATTAAACTTTATATAAATTAAATTCTTCTTAGAGTGCCGCTAGTTATTATTTTTTATCTAGGTTATTTAGAGCCTTATAGATAATTATAGGAACATTAGGGATCAAATTAACGTCTATTTTAATAACACGCATAACGAAACCTCGCCTAATATTCTATATTTTATCATCGACGCTCTTATTATATACTTTACCTTTAACGGGCCTAACCTTCTTCTAGGGGTTATTTATAACGGCGTAGTTCTACGACTTCTTATATATAGGACGTAGGGTTATCTTACTTTTATCAGTAGAGGATTCTTTAGTCTTATAACTATCGTCCGATATTTTATCTTTATTTTCTAATAATTTATTTAAAAAGGTATACTACTCTTTTTCTTTATTCTCGCTTAATTATCTAGGATCGACGACTTTATCGAATATTATATAGGTTAAAACGATTATCTTCCTATTATTTTATAGGCGGAATTTATTTATACTATCGTATTTAACGAAATAATATTTAATACTTTTATTATCGAGCTTCTTTTTATTAAAATCCTTATTATAGTAGTAAACGATATATCCGAATATATAAAGATATCTTATAAAGGGCCTAGTACTTATTAATATTTTATATAAAGTTATAGTACTAAAACTCCTAGTTAAGTTACGGTTACGGTAGTATATAACTATCTTAATTACTTTACCCTATAGGGTTTTCGGAAGTTTAGAGTTAAATAAAATACTTTTTATATATTTAAATAACGTACGAATATATCGTTCTAACGCTCTATTCTAATTAAGGTTATATATAGTAATAGGAATTTAATTAACTCCAAATTTAGCGAATAACGCTTATATTCTTCTATTTATATTTTTATTAATATTATTACCTTTAAAGTATTAAATGGGCCTCCTAGTATTCTTAATATACTCGAAATAAAAACCTATTATATTAACTATATCTAACTTCTTCGTAAATAAATAAATAATTAATTCGTTAGTAATATTATCGAGTAGAATAAGTATATAACGTTTACCCTCTAGTATATATATAATTTAACTACCGCCGGCGATATCGGTATATATTAACTCGCCTCGATCGATAGTTTTTTTTATCCGGTCGGATCGCCTAGGTACGCGAACGATAATACGGTATTAATACCCTATAATATATAATTTATACTTTTTAGTAGGTAGTTTTAAGGCCTAAAGTAATATAATTTTCTAAATATCTATTCCTTCTAATAAATACGCTAGCCTTTTAATATTATTTATATTTAAATAATAAAGCCTCTTATATTATTAAATCTATAATCCGGATTTGACTAAAGGACTAGTAATTATAGGAGGTAGAAGAAAAGGATTCGCCTTAACCTTAAGCGTAGTTAGGGATTTTCTTAAATTAAACGAGTATTTAGTCTTGATATAGGTTCTAGATAAATAAAACTCCCCTTATTTATTTAGGATATCTATTCTCTTATTAATTACTTGAAATTTATAGTTATTCCGCTCTAATATTCCTAGCGATAAGAGATTATATTCTATATCGGGAATATAGTATATATTAACGAGATCTAGCTCCTTATAATCACTATTAATAAATAAATTAATATTAATAGTACTAATATTATGAATCCTATACTAGGATCCGTCTTTAATTACTACGAATTTATATCGCTTCTCCTTATATATAGCCTTGTCGAATAGGGAGAAGTTGTATATAATATAAATATCTACGGCTGAGTTTATTTAGAAGGTATTATCCTTATCGTCTAATATTTTAACCTTGTTTATATAGTTAGAAATAAGTATTTTCTTAACTTTTTTAGCCTCGGCGGGCTTCTTACCTAAACCGTTAATATAGTTCTTAGTTAGGAGGTATTATTTACTCTTATATACCTCCTAACCTTCCGGCCTTTTATCTTTATAAAGATAATAGTAATTTTCTATAAAGTAATACCCTTTATAGCCCTCGTAATTCTTTCTTTCCTTATACGGCTTACTATTAGATCTATTTTTTCGACGATCTCTACTATTTTTACTCTTCCTATGACTAGGATTTATAGAGTTATTCCTAGATCTTGATCTATAGTTAAAAGTATCACGATTTCTACTTTTATTATTTTTATATTTATTTTACTTTCTTAGTATTAACGCTTTTAAATCCTATCGGCGATTATTATATTTTAGGAGTTTATTAAATATATCGTTTAAAATAAATATCGTCTTATCTCTTTTAACTAGACTCTATATATTAGCGATATATATATATAATTTAGAGTTAATTCCTACCCTAAAGTATAACGTTAATATTTATTCGGGTAATAGAGTTCCTATATTAACGAGTCTCTTTTAATATATTTTTATATAGTTCCCGTATTTTAGTAAAGACTTAAAGTTATCCTAATCTTTATAAGTAATTTAATATATATATAAATCGACGGTTTATATATTAGAATACTCGAAAAGTTAGTAAAGAATATTTATCGCTTTAATACTATTCGTAACGCCGGCGATATAAGTCTTTAGGTTCGGTTCTAGGTTAAATAAAATATAATTATATACCGTTTTATAATTATCCTTTTATTCGTTTAGTCTCTTTTAATATTTCTTTTTAATTACTCTATATTTCTTTTTCTCTTCCGGTGTAATAAATAGAGCTTTATATAATCTCCCTTTATTATCTCGGTATACTAGTATTCTAATTAACGGATCTAGGGTAATAGAATATTAATATCTTTCTTTATCGATTATATAGCCCTAAACTTTTTCAGCCCCTAGAATAATAATAATATCGACTTTCTACGACTCCTAATTACTTTTACTCTTTAATTTAGGGATCTTTATATTATTATTACTTCCTATTATATCTAAGAGTAATATAAATAAAGAGTAGTTAATATTAAGGACTTTAAGAATTTTACTTCTAAAATAACGGTATAAAAAATATAAAATACTATTATTTCTTTAACGGCTCTCTAGCTCGCCCTAGGAATATATTAAATAAACTACGCAGTAAATACGTTATATACCGGGTTTATAACCCGTTAGTAACGTCCATAAAGATGGTTCTTCTATATATTAATATAGTTCATTAAGGAGTAGTAACTATGGTAGTTGCCAGTTATGTATTATCTTAAGGGGCTTGCCCTAGCCCTAAGCCAAGACCTGCTTAGTAAGCCAGGCTGACCGGGAATGGTAGTTGCAATCCAACGGTTTTGAGATTGTTTAGCAAATAGCAGGCAGTGTTGTTCATTCTCTGTCAGTATCTGATCAAGACCAATCGCTTGCCATCTCTCAATCTCTTCTCTCAATGCACTTTCCCCAGCAAGTCGACTCATTCATAGAATTGCATTATCAAACTGTTCGCAACATCCTATGCTTTTAATACCGCTAAGTTTGAAGTCTAATCATGAATTACAAAGTCGAGCTTATCAATCCTTCGTGGTACGGTGACCCGTTACTTTGGATAATGCTCGCCAGATACAGTTACTGCTGGCAGCATTTCATATATTGAACGGTTTGAAACAGGCCCTTCTCTACGGATTACAACGTATCTAATGTTGGCTGCAGTGGTTTTTGCTGTGCCTTCATGGGGCTGTGGGGGTCATTGGTAATCGTCCAATAAGGTTCGATAATCGACACACGCGGTCCCTGGGAATATCCGCCCACTAAACCTTTCAACCTAGCCTTCCCACTTAACTGACTTTTGGAGACAATTATACCACCGGCCGAAGTGACGGTAAGTACGCTTTAAGAAGGGATCTTCTGTACGAGCCGCAGGCCAACACTAATTTTGGCGGTGAGCACTGGCGTAGCCTTGACACCGTTTTAAAGGATTTCATATCACCTTGTGACAAAGCTAGCGCTCATCTGCGCTGACAAGTGCACACAGCTGCTGGGTTGGGGACCACACGCATTGTGATAATTACCTCAATTGTTGGTATCTGTGAAGCAGCATGCTGTATACGGGTCTCTGTATACGGGTCTAAGATTACACAGCAATTCGGACTCCGGATACGACAAGGCACACTGGTTTCGTCTCCCCTAATCCACTTTATTTGCTCATCGTGACCCTCGCCGTAGTCTATGAATGTCGATGCCTGGTCGGCAATATTGCTGTTGTTGAGCACTGCCTCCACTTTCGGCAGTCACAATATGTAGTGGTATCTGATCTGACCTTCTGGGGTACCAGATCCACAGAAATTGATCCTGGGTTACCCAATCCCACTTCTTCTCCTTGTCACGAGGCTGGTGTTGTCCCCTAAATGTGAGTGCCAAGTCGGTAAATTGCTCTTGATGTATACTGCTTCAAGCCTTGGTGTGTTTGGGGTTGGCTTGTTGTATACCTAGTCAGCTGTTTGTGAATATTTGATAAGGGCTTAGAAGTCTCCAAGCCGTGTATGCCAATTTTTCTCTCTCAAGCGTTGACGTGCGCCAATGCTCGTTATTAACTTACGATGTTGGTGAAAAAACCCTTCACTATAAAGTGATGGTGTGATCAGTTTGCAGTTGAATCCTGATGTTTGCTATCTGTAGGGCTTGCTTTTACTCTGTTCCAACAGTTCGATCGATTCCCAACTAGGTCTTCACCATGCCTAGATATGCGATCTTCCTCGCTGTGTTAACCGCACACACAGCCTTGGGAGGAAGCCTCTTTTCGAAGCCAGCAACCAATGGGCCGTCTTCGTCCATTGACGTGCGTTCCGTCGAGCATACCAACGATATCAACCCTCGTGGTATCAACTACAACCGTTTCTGCAACGCGTCAGGATACGGTAAGCTATTATCAAACAAATTATGCTGATGGTATACTAATGATACAAAGGCGCATGGGCTTGCGTCGCATGTAACGACAATATCATCAATGACGAGACCAAGACTTCTTCGGACCATTGGATCGCTGCAGATGGCGATGAGGGCTGGACCCACGTCAAGCGCTGGTGGACTGTATTGCGAGACGAACCTGGAGGTCCTGATGCTTCACCTCTTGGCGCCATCCAAGGCTTCGTTGAGTCCGTCTCATGGTACTGGGAAGGGCCTACCCAATGGGACTGTGCCGATACCGGAGACACCTTTTGCGACTCGGTCGTTACGTGTTCGGAAACGAATGTCCCTGTTGGGGCTATGACCTTGACAGCTTTTGCCAATATTCATATGGTGAGCCAACTCTTAGATTGTGAACAATCATGTGCTAAGCCCGGGCAGTTCTACAACACTCTTTATACTGGCATTCAGAGCGCTGGTTTGGCGATGTTATACCAATTAGGCACTGTAAGCTCGTCGCCTAAATTAGACAGTATAGGGTATTGACGGCGTTCCCAGTTCTCACCGACGTTTGCACCTCAAGGACCAAAAACGGTAGACATGTTGAAGATCATCCTTGACGTCTTCGCCATCAGCTACGGTCTCATAGGTGCCGGTGTTTGGAACAAAGTACTATCACCCTCATTTGTTCTGACCCGTGGCATTACTTGCATGATTGACGTGTGTCTCAGATTCTGAGAGACGCACCTATCTTCAAAAACAGAGGCAATGACCATGCATGGGCTAAAGACTCCGCCAACGCTGGTGTCTTCAGCAGCGTGGTTCTCGCAAAGGACGCTCAGCCTGGGTAAGCCTATCAGACTTTTCTATCACCGATACAAAGCTAACCTCGGCAGGATCCAAGGCCAAGTCAACACCCAGAATGACATCACCAGTATCCTCGGCACCCTTGTCGGCGGCTGGCAAAAAGTCACACAATCCTACATGACAGAGATCTTCAGCGGCTCTGACGGCGGTCTCGCACAACTCGATGCCTACATCATCGGCGGTAAATGGTCCGACCCTAGCTTCTCCAATTCTCTTTTCGATTTGCAGGGTATCATGGAAAACGTTCTCTACGGCAGCTTGATCCCGCAGGCCTGGCTCGACCACACCAAAGTCAATCCCGTGATCGTCTTCCAAGGCGCGGCTGATATCACGAATCCGCTGACGACTATACTGGAGAGTGACGATACGCATACACTCTCGAATGCTGTAAGTCCACATCCGATCACCATATCCCTCCAACATAATAGCGCAACGATACTGAGACTTAAGGTAGGATGCCTTGGCAGCGCGCACAGTCTACGGCGGCACCACACTATGGCTTCTCGATGCCCATGACTGCGTTAACAGAGAACCCGTAGCTGCTGGTGGTAGTGGCGCTTGCAATGACCCCTTCGTCAAGCCGTTACCCGGTGCCAGCCAACTCATAGCCGGTAACCCGTGGGGAGGAGTGCTGGTGGATGATATAAACATCAGGTGATCATTCTCCCCCACATTCCACATCCCATTCGATTCATTGGCTGAAACCTTGACTTTGCTTTCATAGTGCATTCGTAGGTTACCAGATCAACGGCATGAAGAACGGCTACGTGATGCCTGAGAATAGCATGTACACGGATGTGAACCAGAATGCGGATTATCCTTACCAGGCGGGTATTAGGACACCTGGCTTCTTCAGCATGATTCCTATCTGTGATATCAATACTGTGTTTGATGTGACGGTGAGGAATAGGGGCAATGTGGGGACGAAGAATAGGTGTAGCACTTATCCCTGCTGTTAGGTGGATGGAGGTGGCATGCTCGAGCGTTGAGCGCTGGAAGTGTAGGGGCTGAGTGTCTGATTTTCGAGCTTACTTTCATCTGAGGAGAAATATGCCCATTGCGAGAATGGTTTGGGGTTTTGCAGAGCGCCTCGCACCATTATCTTCATTTCGTCTCTCATTTTACCGCCATGTTTTTCTCTATCTGTAACATCACTGTATGGTTCTTATGACCGCGATACTATACATCATGCATCTCATGCTCAGTCACCTTTTCCTCTTGCTCTCTCCAACACGTGCACGTTCTGCTGTGGATCGCTGCCACGCAACTGACGACGAACACCCCTACCTCTAAAACATACTGCGCCATTGAGAAGCCATCAGACCAGTGTTCACCATCCGCCGATCGCCAAACAGCAGGTGCTAGGCTACCTATTATAGTGAGGAAGCCAAGAAGGATAAGTGTATGGCAGGTGCGGAGTTTTCGCAGAGTTGGTGAAGAGGTAAGACTTTTGAGATTTGATGCCGTCAGATGCGGTTCGAGGATTGGGGCTTGCTCATGCAGCTCATGGATACCTTCCAGCGGTGTCCAAGGATCTTGATTTATATTGAACCCAGAGCCTGGACCTACAAGGCTGAGACCAATACGCGAAGAACGATCAACCTGCAGACTTCGCTGTTGCTGCAATGAACTGTGCTCCGTGGAGTTCGAAGCTTCGGCGGGTATATCTGCATTTGGGATAACAGGGAGAAAGGGCCCTTCAAACGTCCCCCACTTAGACTGTGACCGCAAACGGTCTTCTATGTCTTTGTCTCCGAAGACCTCGAAATCGTATTCCTCTGCTATATCCCAGCTATCAGGCAGATCCTCGCCATCCAGATCCTCGCCATCGAGTACCTTCTATAGGTTGTACGAAAGACATGGATCCTTTGTGGCGTGCTCAGGTCGCGAGCTGAGATAGGTTACGATATGCTGGCGAGCTTCTCTATCTTCGCCGTTGATCTTGAGCTGTCTAAGTTGCTTCTGCAGTGCCAAATCCCAATTAGCGGTTGACTTTTCACGGGATCGGTCGATATCTTTTCGCGCAGCTGATGTGGCACCCTTTACATCTAGGCCGCGAGAAGTCCTGTGAACGGCCTCGCAAAGAATAGGAGAGGTGGCGACGGATTTCGCAGTTTTGTAGCTAGCACCTGACGTGACACTGGACGCACTTCCTTTACACATCTTAAGATGAACGGCACGGAGTCTATTTTTTAAGACCAGGCTCGCTTCACGATGCCCGAGAAAATCAAGTACAAGTCACAGATCTGGGAGCCAGATGATATTGTAGTCTGATCCGGACCTCATTCAAGGCACAGCCTTTGCATTAGAGCGTAATAGAGGCCATGATGTTCTTGGGTTGCAGGATAGTAGTTGCGCTTCTACAAGCGATCAGGGAGACTTCGTCGATAGCTCGTCCTTGTTGAAGAAGTGATTGAGGCTCTTGCGAGGGGTGAATTGAATGAGAAAGCGAGCGGCCAAGTTGAAAAGGCCGTTTGAGATAGAGAATCTGGTGTGGCTGGCTACCAGCCCCCTACGCGCATGATTGGCACAGCCTTCGCGCACGTCGCGCGTTTTGTGGGCCAGGGTGTAATAACAAAGCCATTGGCCAACAGTGAAGCGTGGCTGGCGGCACCCTGCCCATCGGTACAGGTCCCGGTGGCCGACAAGGCTGTGATGGCAGTCTTGATCATCAGGCTTGAGGTCAGAATCAGCAGCCTCCAGAGGGCTGATAGAGCTACGACTTCGTAATACAAGAACGTAGAAGATTGAAGATTCTGTCAGTCTGCGCTCTAGACTGAGCTTGAATGCCTTATACACAGCGCAGATCAAAGGGTGCGTCGTGATCATGTTGAAAGTACTACCGTCCGGGATTGTAACTGATTGCGACGCAAAGTCTGGCGTTTTAGACCTTTTCTTTGAACGTCACCTGCTAAGAACTTACATGAGTCAAGACTTGGAAGGTAGGATGAAACGCGTGCCCGGCTATCTTTCATGAAATCGTGTTTCCATAGACCGTACATACTCTTCGAAGATTTCGTCGCCAGCGGAGGCACAGCCATGGAACAACTCCGCGCTTTCACGAGATACCTTATCGAGCTCCCTTATGATCGGATCCTCAGCCCACCTCTTCAATCCTTCTCTGAAAATCTTGCTTCTCTCCCTAAGAGGTTGCAACTCCTCAACATCCTTTTCCGGCCCCTCACGAAATACCATAGAGGAGCTCTAATCCCCAGTCCCCGTCCGAGATTGTGCTGCTCAATCATCTTCTCGCCTATACCCTCGAGGTCAAGATCTACACAGTCCCATTCTAGAAAGTACTCAATCGCTGCATAGACACTCCTCACAAGACGGCGTCAGCAAGCCTCCATACCGTGGGCATCATCCGCATAGAGACAAAGGGGTAGATTCCTGGTCTCTGGCGAAAGCTTTCCATACTTCTTCTGGATGTCAATGAATTCGTGGTGCTTATAAATAGTCTCACGTGTCGGGCATGGGTGTTCGGGATACACTTCGGATTGCGTACACCACCCTTCCGCTTCGCCGTCTGGCCAGTTGTGACAGATGGCTGTATGACCAGGGTATGCAGCCAACGCGCGAAAGGCTTCTTAGCGGACCTGATGGGAGACTTAGAAAAGAGGTGGTGGCATTATGAGAGAGAGATACCATCCCCATAGCGCGTTGGATTCGTCGTCAAACTCGTCGGTACCTGTTTCGGGCTGAACCCAGGTGGGCTTGATACAGGTAGTGGGAATCATGTAGCGGACCTCTGGGGGGTAGGACATGAAGGCGGAGCTTGACTGGGCCATTGGAAACTTCCAATTCTTTAGACCGGGAAAGGTTGCCAGTGCTTGCTTCGACGCCTGAGAAGTGTTGAATTCATTCGAGTGGGGAGGCATGACTGATAACGATTGGAGAGAACGATGCGTTTTGATGGTGTATTGTACGCCGATGATTAAGAGTAGATGACAAAAGGACGTTATTTCCAGCACCACTTATCAAAGCATTGTAGATGTGTCTGTCTTTGGGAAACAAAGTACTGGGCGCGATTGGCTTATGTGAGGAAACACTGAAGTCAGTTGTCTCAGGCTCAAACGCCAATGGATGGGCTCCGATCTCACGCTAGTGTCCCGAGGCAACAGCGCCAAAGATTATTCTTATAGTGAATTATGTCCCTTTCCCTGCCTACGGGCACTTGGTCAATTGAAACGATACAGAGAAGATTAGGTAAAAGACTAAAATTCCTTGTGTTCGAAGACAATACTAACGAATACCATAGCATGGCCCCTGCACTAAGGATGACACGCTCAGTTATAGAGTTGCTAGAATCTTTTTTTTGCTATTCTTGCCTTTTTTAGATGTCGTATCCGTGTATCATCGAAGCGTCGACGACTTCTATGAGAATTTCTTGTTAATTGATATTGAGGAAAGAGGAACGAAGAGAAACTTTGCTGGATGCTTCAGGCAGAAACCGCACTACCGGCGCACTAGTGGGCCCTAGAGGCTTGGCACCAAAGTCCGCAACCTCCGCCGACTTCAGACGAAAATTCAGCAATGACAATATGTGTGGGCATTGGAACCGCTCAAGGGCCCTCATAGATTTCTCTACTATTTGCCGCACCATGATAGCAGAATACATAGCCATTGGCTGCCTGGTATGGTACTTCACTGTACTCACAGTCTGCGCTGTGGGCGTTCTTACAATGTATTTACTGATTGCCTAACAGCCAGCCGAAGCCCCTACTAACGGGGTGGCAGACGACGCAATCACCTGAAGACACTGGCGAAGGCTATCTCGCCAACTCTACCACTACCATGCGTTCCCCAGGTTACGATCATACGGCCTATCAAAGGCATTGAGCCCTACCTCTACGAGTGCCTCGCGGCTACCTTCCACCAGACATACCCACTGAAAAGATTGACCATCTACTTCTGCATCTCCTCTCGGGACGATCCTGCTCTGCCTATTCTCGAGCGCCTACTGTCCGACTTTACAGACTTTGACGCGAAGATCCTTGTCGAGAACGAAGATCCAAACCTTTCAGGACGCAATGGCAGGGCCACCAACCTTGGTCCAAATCCTAAGATACGGAATATGAGTAGGGCATACCGAGAAGCCAAGGGAGATATAGTATGGATTGTCGACTGCAACGTCTGGATTGCTCCACCAGTAGCGGGCCGCATGGTAGATCTCCTATGCGGCTTCACGCCCACAGCTCCGGGCAGAACATACAAATTTGTGCACCAGCTACCATTAGTCGTTGACGTCTCTTCTCCCGAACCTAAACTTCCAGGCTTACTGTCCTCAAAGTCTGAGAGACTAGGCCTGTTGTCAATGGCAGGAGGACTACTAGAAGAGCTCTTCCTCTCCACCTCACACGCAAAATTCTACACCGCCATAGCCACCGTCGCCATCGCCCCATGCACCGTCGGCAAATCCAACATGTTTCGTAAATCCCACTTGGACGCTCTCACCTCCACCCCTTCCGCGTCGAAATCAAACACCGAAGACCGCGAACCAGGCCTCGACTACTTCTCGGACAACATCTGCGAAGACCATTTAATAGGCGACCTACTCTGGAAAAGCCCCATTCCAAACTTTGTCCAGAAAATTGCTGCTACCGAGGGAAAAGACCCAGACGACGAGCAGCACTTTGCCACTAAAGCCGCCAGGCAAACAAGTTGGGGCAACCACGGCCTCCTCCCCCCTCACCCCTCGAACCTAGCCACGCAACCTACCTCCAACCTTTCACTGACGAGCTACTGGGACCGTCGCACCCGCTGGCTGCGCGTAAGAAAATTCACTGTCACCCTCGCCACTATCGTGGAACCGGGCACCGAATCCCTCCTCTGCTCCCTCTATGGCGCCTACGGCCTGACCACTCTCCCCTGGTGCGAACATACCCTCGGTATCCCACACACGTGGCGTTCCTTCTGGGCAATATGGCTCTGGAGTGTCATCATCTGGGCGGTGGTGGATAGGTATACGTGGAGTATGCTTCAGCATAGCGGCGAGAGAGAGGAACGGCCGGTCTTCGGGCGAATGGGCTGCAAGAGGAGGGGCCCGGGGCAGTGGCTGCTGGCATGGTTGGTTCGGGAGGCGTTGGCTTTTCCGATCTGGGCGTGGGCTGTTGTTGGGGGGGTGGAGGTTGTGTGGAGGGGGAGGAAATTTTGGGTGGGGACGGATATGAAGGTGCATGAGGTGAACGGGGAAAAGGGTGATTGAGGATGAAAAGAGAGACTTCGTATGTTGTATGTTGTAGATATAGAGTCACAGACCTTCTTCAGGCAGATATATATTCGTAGACCTTAGTAAGTCATAAGTTCAACCATCGCTAGCATTCGCATGGTCCTGATGATGATATTTTCTGCTCGACTGAACATGAAGGCCAAACTTGTGAAGCTTTGACTGCCACGAGCTGAGCTCGACTGGAACTGCGTTGACCGTTGTTTGTCAAGACATGAGCTTTCGATTTGGCATTTCCCACTCGAATGGAGCATAAAAATGACCAACACGTGCTCCACATCCCCAGGCATTGACCGTTCGCTCTGGGCAGTAAGGTCATCATTTGTGTCATTCCATGCTTCAGCTCTCCAAAATCGGACCACTTCCAGACGTAAAAGCCGAATATACTTGCATTGTATAATCTCTATGGGTATCATGCAGAAGTCGCTTTTCGCTGCAAATCCGAATCGTAAGGAACCCATACTTCAATCCCACGCTCGAACAAGCCATCACATCATCTCAATCGCGCTCCCGATTCGGGATCCACCGTTTCATCACCAGTTCCCGCACTTTATACTGCTTCAAAAAATTTCCTATATCGGCCGGTGCCGTTTCCACCCCTTTCTTCTCGGCCGCCTCCATTTCCGCTCCAGATGAGACGGGTGGGAGAGCATTCGGCGGCGGCACCTCAACATAAACCAGGACCAAACTCTTCCGAACCTGACTCTGCACTCTATTCACACAATGCAGCCACCACCAGCTCTTCACCTCTTTCTTCGCGATCTCCTTCCTCCTCTCCTCTGTCCTCAGCCAGTACGGGTGCGTGTAAGCAGGTAACACGATGACCGCAAACTCCGCATGGCTGAACACCGGACCGCGGAGATAGAGAAGCCAGTCGACGGCGAATTTTATGCCGGGACGCACTACCCAGCCCAGGGAGCGGAAGTGGTGGTAGACGGCGTAGGTAAGGAGGAAGGGGTCGTCTGGTTGGAGATCGCTCACAGGAGCAGGAGGAAAGTAGGAGTACTGGCGGGAGAGGTTGAATAGGGTGGGTATGGGTATTGGGTTAGAGGTTGTGGGGTCGAGGATTTGAAGGATGCCGAGACCGTAGGCGAGGAAGAAAGCTTCCGAGGGTGTTAATTGAAGATGTTCTTGGTTTTGGGTGATGGCGGCTTCAATCTCGATGTCTCGAGCGGTTGGTGCTGCGAAGACGTTGGGCTTTGATTTGGACATCGCGAGTGGGGGCTCTTCCTCTACGATAATAGTTGACTCGGGTGGTGGCACTAGATTCGCTGGCGATGGTGGCTCATCGGGCTGTAGTGCGTCGAGACAATCAATCGATTCCGCGGCACCCCTTATGGGTCTGCCCTTTATGCCTTCGAGATCGGCACGAGCTGTTGGCTCCGCTGCATGCCCATTTAGTCTCGAGAGCTTGTCCTCTTTCAGCTTGTCCTCGATGGCTTCTCGTTCTTTCCTGGCCCTTTCCTTCTTGAAGCGTTTCCGCTCCTCTCGCCTTTGCTTTGTGAACTCCTCGCTTGTCTCACTTGCGATCAAACCTTTCCTTCTTCTCTCCCGCTCCAACCAGCTAGGCTCACTTCTGCTCAAGCTGCCCTTTCCAAAGAAACCGCTTTCCCATAGTGCTCGTATGGCGACTTCATCTGTGACATGAACGGATCGACTCTCGGAGGACAAGTATGCTTGGTAAAGCTGCTTTGGGTGTGACGAAGGCGGAAGGACTAGCTCGTATATATAGGTGAAAGCGATGTGGAGAATCGAGAGCGGGTTGTGGGAAATCAGCGGCGGAAGAGGGTAGGTAAGGAGCGGTAGCGGTCTGGCATGGATCTTGCCATAATTAGGCCTCGAAGGTCGTGGAACCTCTCGGACTGGCTGCAGCAAAGGCTCTGCAGCCTCATTCATTGTCATGATGGAGGAGCTAAGTTAAGGCCAGGAGAGGACTGGGAAGAGACCTGCATCCTTCACAGGAGGTCAGCAATTGATGGGCAGGAGCCGATTGTATTCGGTGTGTGGCTTTGGTTGCTCAGATACCGTTGTAGTCTTCTCAATGAGAAAAAGTGAGCCAGCAGAGAAGCAGACATAAAGTCAGAGTCATACTTCTAGGCCGCAGTATGGTGTCATCCTCGCAATTGCTGGATTTTGAAATGGACGGGAAGTGCAGAAAGGGTATGCTTACGACTGCCTCTCTGTACACCGCCACCTCCTTCCTGCTTCAGGCATGTTGCTGAGTGTGCATTCATGAAGATTCCACTTGTGTGCGGATTAGTTTGGGCAGGGAAAAGTTCGGCTAATCTTCTTTACTAGCTCAAAAGCTTAACTTCAGGTCAAAAACCACAGACTTCTTTTTACCACGCAAGAGCACCGACAATTCTTGCCCGCCATGCATCTCATGTATACCCTCGACGCCAATGGCAAAAAACTTTACAGTGCGTGCTTGGAACAATACCTCCGCGCTGGAAATGCCTGCTAACGATCTGCCAGCTCTTCAAAAAGTCCAAGCCGGCGAAGTCACAAAGTCGGCCCATCCAGCAAGGTTCTCTCCAGATGACAAGTGAGCTTCGCCTTGCCCAGATCCATGGCCTGTGCTTTGAGAGTTCTAACAATAGATAGGTACTCAAGGCACCGAGTCACTCTCAAGGTACATGCGATCCGTTGGCTATTCTAAGGGCTCGACTGACGTTAGTAGAAACGATATGGATTGCTCTTGACGCAGATTAGTGGGCGGCTCTCTAGAGAATAGATCGGGGGATAGGTGCTGACACGTTGTAGAAAATGAAAAGGTGCTTGGGGCTTGAATATTGGAAATGCAAGGTGTCATGGCGTTTTGGACAGTGATTATGTGTGGAGAATATGTGGGCATTACAAAGATACCAATGGATGGATGCCTGTTGGTTGGGAGGTCTTATACGGGTCTTTCTTGAAATAAAAGGGGATACGTTGTGTTGAGAGAGATCATCAGTATTTGAATGGACATCGAGGGTTACGGGTTCGGTCATGGAAATTAGTTGATATACCTACCGAAACTTTCGTTCTATGCATTCTCTACGTAAAATCATTATAGCTCAGAAAACTCGCCTGTGGCCTGGAACATCATTAGATCCTCTTCTTCGAATTCACATTCCTCCCCGCCCCAACTTTCGGCCTCCCTTCAGCCCTTCCTCTCTCCCCAGTCAGAATTCCGGGCAAATAATCCTCATCCATCAGATCGGTCTCCTTCTTCCTGTTTCTGCCGGTCACAGCACGCTGATACTCTTTCTGATCTTCCGTCAGAATCAACTCCTGGCCCCAACCACCTTTGCCGCCTCCCCTACTCTGACCTATTTTGCCGTTGGCAGCCCCAGGGACCAGCTTCGGTATGCTGTAGCGATCGCCGCGGTGGTTCCATTGCATGTTCTTCTTGAGATGGAGCTTGAACTCGCCCTTTGCGTTGGTTGAGCATGAGACGCGGGTTAGTGTAGAATTACCACATCTTGGGCAGAACTGCTTGTTCATGTCTAGAAGGGCGGTCTTAGCAATGCATCGAATGATGAGAAACGAGAGAGTACCTTTCACTTTCTCGAAACATGCATGGCATCTTAGAATATATGTCCTTATGGTTTTGACCCGTTGGATTGAAGGAGAGAGCAAATTCAGACCTATCTGTAGAAGCACATTCTAGATAATCTTAGCCGGGCCATTGACTAGAATTTGCGTAGATGTACGTACTTGCATAGCAAAATCGCCTGTAAGTGTTCCCACTTGCAGGACTTTTTCCTCGGATATGGGTTCTGTAGATGCATTGTCGTCCTTGGCTTGCTGTCTCTTGAGATTAGACGGCGTGATCCAGCCTTCGGAGTCGGAAGATTCTGATTGAAATTCTGTTGGTTTGTGCTCTGGAGCTATTTCTTTTGATGAGTTCAGGGAATTATGTCGGAGTGGCTCGCCCATACTATCGCGTTCAGGATCGTGGCTCTGGACCTGAAGGCTCTTTAGAGGTTCTGACACCTCGTCGATTTCTTCTGATGCGACGCCAGTCTGGTCTTCTTGTTGGCTTACAGCATCTTCGTGAATTGACGAGGGTTCATCAGCCGGAATCAAGCATTCAGTGTCGGATAAGGGCTTTCGGTCTGACTCTGGCAATGCCACAGCTTCTGGCTTCTCCATAAGATCTTTCAGTACTTTGGGTGGCGAGCCGTTCATCTTCTTCTGACCAGGCGTCTTCCGTAGCCTCCAGTCGCCATTGTTCCTTTCCAACTCTAGTTCGTACGCTAAGCCAAGTACTTGCAAATCGGGTGTAGAGAGCACCGGCAAATCTCCAGTCTTCCTTGCAAAGTCCCGCACAACTTTAAGGCTGTCAGGTTTTGGGTTACGAATGGTAAGAAATGGAAACAGTGTTGTCTCTACCCTTGATCGAGCATTTGAATCTCGGATCTCTAAGATAATTGCGGGTACGGTGTAAAGCTGATCGGATTTGGCGAGTAGTGTGGACACACTTGGATCGTTCTTCAGGATTGGTCCCGCGTCTAGAACTATTGAATGTACAGGCTTGTGTGAAGTCATTCTCCGAGATCTTATGTTCTAATTGGCTAGTTGGGTCGGCTGCTACTGTGGTTCGTGTGTATGAAAGCGTCGACGGGTTGTTGGATCACGCTGGCATTGACGCACGGAGAGACATTAGATGGTTTAAGATAGAATTTATGACATACAATGACGATGTGATAGTGAAGATTTTTTTAATATATGAGAAAGTTTTCGCTAGCGGGACTAATTTCGGGTCGTGCCAAGACCATGCCTTCTTTCAACGACGTCGGATTTTGATGTAACGACGACTAATTGCTCCTTCCCAAGTCTCTCCAAGCAAGCTTGCCCCCTTCCTGACTGACCCTGACCACCCAAGCTTCCAGTGACGGCGTTCTTTTGACCCGCGCAGGGTCTTTCCCGTCTATCTTCTCTTGAAGAAAAATCATCCACCACGGGTGACATCTTGAATGTGGCCTTGTTTCTTATTCATGAAGCTAGCAATGGAGCTAGTGGTCATGGATTTGTTGGAGCGCCTTCGTCCACGATGGCAGACGCAGGGGCAAGGCGTGTCCTTGCTGCATGAGGCTCTGTTTGCCTTACTTCATAGTTCGCACGGTTCGCACCGCTTGGCGATCACTCTGTGGGATTGGAGCCAGGCTCTTACCTCTGGAATCGCTCTTCGTGCCATTTATCCAGGACACATACCTGCCGAAAGCTTGCCTTACCCCAGGTATACATTGTACTTTTCATGGTCAAGACCTGCGCAGACGAGGTCTGCCTTATTACCAACTCCAGACGACCAACCAGACTGGAACGACAGCACGTCAATGCTGCAAGCCGGGACTGATCATGTTCGAAGAGCTGCACTCCTGTGTTATGTTACCAAAACCCGTATGCATTCATTACGCTGTCCAGCCAAACCGCCAGTGTCGTCCTTGGGTACACAAGGACTTTACAAGACGGTCGCCATGGACATCGGTATCCTTTGGGTCGACTTTTTCTCCCCTTAGCTAAACGTGATCTGTCGTCTTTAAAAAGATAGGTCCTGTTTTCGCAGAGGTACCTTTAATGTGGTCAAAAGAACCCAATTCCGACGGACATAACCTCTTTCTAGATTGTGGTGTACCTTTTTCCCTTGTACCATCTCTTGAACGTGCCACGTGTCAATCGGCATTGCTGTTCCAATGGAAGACAATTCGTTCCCAGATTTCAACAGGCGTCTGCCATGATACCGGTTTGCTACATGGCTGATTCATGATGAGGAGTGTCTTGCTGGAGACCGCCATCTTGTGGTTCCGAAGCTCTCTCGGTCTAGTGGGGTACTAAGCATCTATCAAGTAGGTATGACTATTTCCGTGCTGTGCAGAACAATCAGCAAATTCATACTGCAGGTGGACGCTTTAGGAAGGGTATTACCTTATGCGTCTGATGTTTTCGTCATGGTCGTCAGTCAGGTCCAACCTCCTCTTTGCCCCTCGGGATCACACGATAGCATCTCTTTGAACATCAGTATGAAGGATTGGAGATACGGTAAATCGCGCGGAGTCATCAGCCAATGCGTGGGCCAAACCAGCTTTGTCTCGAGACTTCCCATGCCGATAGCCCTCGACTCAGATCACGAAGCTTCTCTTGCTCACCGGCCAGTCGCGGAAGCATCTATTCTTTTGTTGCACCTGATGTCCCGACAAGACATTGTTGCATTCTGGTGTGGTGGCGAAGGTATATGATAGGTCACGCATATTTTGCGCAACGGACAAGGCAGTCGCGCTATTGTCAGCAGGCGAAATCAGGCAAAGAAGAGCCTCTAGCTTTAGCCTCATCGATTTCTATATGAACGAGCGTGTCCCAGAGCCTGATGGAGTAGCTACGGTCGTCGTGAGATTTAGCGCGGAACCCTTTTCGCTTCGGATTCTGGTGCACGATGCCACTTGTAGGCTGGCTCCAAATACCTTATCAAAGCCCAGTAAAACGTCATACCTGACTCCTACGCATGGCACCGATCGGCCTCTTCTCCCCAGTTGGTCGTCTCACCAGCGATTAAGCTCGCCTATGCTGCGATGGCTCGCCTTCGCCAATTTGGCCACTACCCAGCCATGCTCAAAGGAAACTTCGGTCTCCAAATACTCAATGAGCTCAAAAATATATTCCGGACTTCACAAACGTCTTGCTCCATCCATGGGCAGTCTTTCACTACACGGAACTACGAACAACATGCCTGTGGCACACCACCCTACCAACGCCTAATGCAACGCATCAGGTCATGGGGTTATTCCAAACTCAATCCTCTGGCTAAATTAGGAACTAAGGGTAGCTCCAGCTCTGGCCGAGGGTAACCATGCTTTCAGCTCACAAAAGCATACAACCCAACGGGCGGCGATCGTCCCAGTGACCCGCACGCTGCGCTGACAGGATGTGAATCCAGCCACACACTTGCTCTCAGGGTCCGATCATCCTGATTTTGACGACACCCAATGCTGAATACTTACACAAGCGCTTGATCTTGGGCGAATCATGAATCTATGCGTGGCTGGGCCCCAAGCTTGTACTGAACGACGCAAGCGTTCAGCAATGGTCTGCAGCGGGATGAACGCGAGTGGACGAAATGTGACAACCTGCAAAGCCAGTGTCTGTTAGCGCCACAACACCAATTCTGCAGAGAGAGGGTGGGATTTGAGCAGAGCCTCACAATCGGCAATCCTTTCTATAAGTGGGCCCATCACGATGATGTGGAGGGGATACCGTGCGCGAGATACAGACAACATTAGCCTGGGATTCCCGAAACCATCAGTCATTGGTCAACGTGGCTCACGAAGATTCAGCTCAGATCCACCAATAGGTTCATCGCGATGTACCCAAATGCAACGAGTCCCCCTCGGGGCGGTGGTAATATAGGCAGGGGTCGTGGTGCACCCAGCGGACCACCTAGGGTCAGCTCGAAGTAACCGTTTGGCCAATTGTGCTGATTTGGCTCAGGCACCTCAACCGCCGAGCAATAACAGCTGCTTCCCTGAACATCTTAGTTTCCTTGTCCGAATCGAGAACTTGCGTCCGGACTACAGCAAGCAATCAATTCGACATTCAACCGGCTGCTGGGTACCGCCCACTAACCCGGAGGCTTATGAACTGGTCGGACCAAGTGTGTTACTCCGTTGGCAGGGTGGCAGGATGGGTTCAGTTCCGAGTGATGTCCGCATTCAAGACGCCCGACTCTATAGTGCAGCAACGATGTTTACGCAGGAACCGGACACGCACCACTTACTCGCTGTGGGTTTCGATGCGAGGACGGCGAGAGTCCATAGAGAAAATGGCTGGCGTCCTATCACATTCAATCACGAACCCGCCCCTGATTTCGTTAATGGCCAGTTCTACTCCTTTCTTTCAACCGCAGGCGGTGAAGCCCGTATAGCTGCTCCTGGCTCACCTTCCTGGATGCCACAGCTATTGCCTAGGCATTATAATTACCGAACAGCAGCTGATGCCCAGAATATACCAACTCACGCCGGCCTGATTGGAGACCTACCTTTGCTCTTCGCTTTGGCAGTCTTTTCGGCGCCGTCGAATTCTGCTGGCTTTCGTACTGCACTGGCGTCTATCCGGCCCGGTGGTTGGCACCACCATCAGTTCGAGAATAGTGAGGGCCGTGAGATTGAACTCTTCCACAGCACGCAGGTAGATTGCTGACACCTTTTAGTTGAAGGTGAAAGAGGGGTTGTCGTTACCATATACCTGGACCCGCTGAATCCTCATACTTCAACCCCAGAACAACTTCGCAATCTGGAAGAGGGTGTCTTCGGCCCATTCTATGGGCGCGCTCCAGCCTGAGGTGTCGGAGGGTCAGCATCGAGCTTGTAGGCTCCCGACCATTTCTGCTCTGCTATCCTTCCTTTCTCCTTGTTGCCATTATTATGAGATTATACCCTTTCAGGTGTTCGCAAATGTGGCTACTTCGTCGGCACAAAGCAGCGCTCAGGCGACGATGTCTTTTCATGCTTATGGTTCGTCTATGCTCTTTCGTGTCTTATGGACCTTCGACGTTCTTGAATTTAGGATTGTACTACGTTGGCGGCATTACATTCTTGATTACGCCTGAAGAGATTTGATTCATATGAGACTTGCAAGGAAAAATGTGCAAGCCGAGTGGTATCTTGGTTATCAGCTATCTATCGATGCTTTAAGCGTCTAAGTTTAAATATTGTCGCTGTGAATGTGCAGGCTCGCCATCAAGATAACCTCAGCCAGCCACAACCTCAACTCCCTCGCGCCACTCATGCAATGATTACGTCTTATTGCACATCCGGCAGCCGCACTGCGATATCCCCAGACTGGGTGATATACCGAACCCAAGGCAAGGAGGGATACTGCAACTAAAAGGGCATTAGCTTCGGGCTCAGCGTCTAATGAAACAGACTTGAGATCAAAAACGGACTAGAATCTGCGACCCATCGGCACCGGACCGTCGCCATAAGCGGTCCCAGATTGGTGGCGCATGGAAAAAACGCCAAAGCGAAGGGAAAAGGATCCAGATCTCGATAGCCCGCGCCGCAGAGCCGCATGACATAAGCCTTCGCTGCACGAAATATGCAGACCCATGACGAACGCAAGCGAGATCTTACCAAGAACGCCGAACTGGGGGTTTGAAAGTGACAGAATGAGACCGACAGCACGTACCTTTGGTTCTATAATCTTCAAGTACCGAACCTGGATCCCGGATGTTGTGAAATAGGGTATCTCGAACTTGACACTGATTGGTCTCTTCCCCTTCCCTCCCTGTCCAGCGCCTCCCATACTTCCCCCAAATCCGCCCGTCATACCGCCTCCGTGTTCGTCATCTCCTTTTACAGACGGGAGGCCTAATTCTGCGCGCATCAGAAACTCTTTACCCCCACCGAACTGCTTGATCTTCCATATTATAGCGCTTTTTTCTGGCGCATAGTGCACGCTGCCTATGTTTGTGCGAAAACGGGGAGAGTCGGCGTCTTCGGGGACGGGGACGAGGATTTCCACGTTGTTGGCTGTCGATCGTCTCTTGAACTGGGCGCGCGCCTGCGAATCACAGTGCATTAATGTATGCCCTAGTGATAGTGATTGACGAGGATGTGATTAGCTCCTGGGCAGCACTGACCTTCAGCGTGTATTCGATCCTCGACCCCGAATGGGACCTGACATCACTCTCTACCCATATCAAGGGCTTCACTTGCGTATTCAAGCGATAACTCATGAGCTCAAACTCTCCATCCGGCGGTATAAAACTAATCGTCCTATCATTTTCAAACCTCGACAGCCTGACGCACTGATGGAATTTGACATCCTCCATCTCAATAGCCTTCCCGCGCGTCGCTCTTCCAGTCGTCTCAAACATGACCTTATCGTTCAACCCGAGCCGTAGTTCGGGCATTCCTGAGAGGTAGCATTTCAATTTCACTGCGCCTAAGATCTCGGAGCGCAGGACGTTGCCGGTGGAGGAGACGAGGAGGTTAAGGGATTCGATCACGTCAAGGAAGACTTCGTTTTTGCGGTAGCGGATTCCTTCGCTGCGCCAGGAGACGGCGTTTGTGACGGCTATTGGAGGGCGGGCTTGGATTTCGAGTTTGTGGGATTCCTGCGTTATGTATCTGCACCAATAACAGCCATTCAGCCACCGTCGTCTCTTCACACAGAGGAGCACGAGGGACAAGGAAGTTGGGGAAGCCATACTCTTGTAATATCTTAGTCTCTGTAGTCTGCGGATATCCAAAATCCATCATTTCATCCAACAACTCGTATATAACGACGAAATTATCCCGTATCGATTCTTCTTCCAGCTCTTTAAAGTACTCGGTGAACACTTCGACGATTTTGTGTAGGAAGAGGAGGATTTCGGCGGCGTTGGTGTTGCGTTTCGTGAGGGCGAGGAGATATAGATTGTTGTGGCGGATGTAGAGGTACTGCGCGTAGGTAGCATCAGTGTACCGCCATGTAGCAATAGTATAATTTGTAGTACATTTATGCCTTCGTCTGAGAAACATGGTGGGACGGCCGAGCTTTCTTCTTCGGCTTCTGAAAGGAGAATGGGGAATTTTTCAACGGCAGACATAGGGATATCTCCCCTATAATTTCGGGCGAGAAGAGTCTGGAGAGCCTGTCAGCTTGAGCTCGAGAGATAGTATGCAATGTACTTGCCTTGCCCTTTAGGTCGAGGAAAAATACGGCTGAGGCCATTGCTGCGGAATTTGAGGGGCCAAGGAGCAAACGCTGTTAGTCAATGAATATCAGGGAGCGTCTCATGTCTCATTAGTCGTCAACGGCGTCAACAACGAGCTGTGAGGTGAGAGTAGGCAGCTCCAGTGAATTTCAATCTGATGCCAAGCACTTCTCCCAAAGCGGCTAGCCTCAGAATGCCCGTCTATTAAAAATTCCGCTTTGCAGAATCAGAATTTTTGCAACAACGCGCCCATTAGACAGTGCTGTTCAACAGATCTGCGACTGACCTGGCTTTCTGTCAGACTCGACTGTGTGATATACCTATTGCTGAATGTTGCGATTTCGAGGCGCGGAGAGGGATATATTAAGGGTTCCATTAAGAATTGGCCGAGTATTTTGTACTATTGCTCGGGCGGTGTCAGAGGGACCGTACAGATTGATTTCCTGTGGGCTTGATAATTGACTGTCTGGGGGTCATCTTCTATCAGCTTTTTCCCCAGCGGGTTGTTCTGCTTTTAATGAAAGGAAAGATGGCGTGCCAATGCCAAGAGAGAATTTGGGCCTTGGGCCGGATTATCTAGTTTACATCTATACAATGGATTTGAGTGGCCCCTCGCTATGCAACAAGGTCCCCGCTTCTGCCACTTGAACGTTCTCAATTGAGTCCCAGCCGCTCTAATATCCTCTCTTTTGTGACGTTGTTCGCAGCGTCTCCACCCTTCTGCAGTGCAACAGCCCCCACAATCGCGTAGAGCGCCTGTGAAATGACAATAGGCAAGCCGGATCCTTGGAGGTTAGTCATCTGATGAACAACTCGTTAGCCACATCCAAGGCTGTGCCTAAAGCCAAGAACTTACCCTTTTCGGTTTCCAGCGTGCAACGCTGTCCAATCCATATGTCTGCGCCAGCTGCGCCATTCTCTTTTTCTCTATTAGCAGGGTCTTTGTGTGCTCAGAGAGACCATTCACGCCGTCTAACGCAGGGTGTCTGAAGGGTTCTCGTCCGTATTGGTCTATGGCCGGAGGCCGATCGGTGGTGGAGGAGTTGTGAATTAGGGCCAGAGATGTTTGTAGTTCGACTATTCTCCTGCCTATCCATCTTCAACGTCAGCACTTCTCCGCCCAAAAATATGTAGACCCCCGTACGCCTTACCTAGATATGCCAGCCGGTCATTGTACCCTCTCCTCCCATGATCAAAGCTTTTATGTGTAACAGCCAACCACTTCACCTCCTCCGTCAACATAGTATCCCCACCTCTTCCCAGTACTCGGTTGTAGACCTTGTCCAATTTTTCTGGATCCGCATTGACTTCGAAATCATTGTTGAGAACAGGGGGCTTCGAGCGGACAGGTGCCATCATGCGTGGAGGTGTAGACGCCCACCGCGGGCCATCTCGAAGCTCGCGGCCTCGATTGCTGTACTGTTTTGACTCCTCCTGGGAACTGCGAGAGGTGCTCAGCGTTCTCGCGGATGTAGAAGTCGATATTCGATATGGAAGTAAGTAGACGCATCTGCATGTAGCTTGTTGTCCCCGTGATTTCGCAAGTCCAGTCAAGCTGAATGTTGCCAGTGACTTCGACATTGAAGCCACTCAAGGTCTCGAACAGCGATACTGGGATTTGTGGGTGTATTTGGATATTGTAGGATGGAGGTACCTGGTACTTGCGGCGAAAATCCGTGCTAGCTCAACTCCGCCGTTCACGACGCGTTGCGCGTTTTCAACTCTTTCTTTCAGATCTGTGAGGTTGCTCCTAATGCTCTGAATATAGACATGAGCTTTTGGAGATGAAGCATGGCTCTGGACAGTAATTTGACGCTCGAAGAGTGCCTTGCTAAGGCTCTCCCGGAGGCCTGTCGCTTCAATGTTCATCATCTCTCCACACCCCCAACTTCCGGCCCCGCCATCTTCGCTGCACTACCCGGTGAACAACCAGAGCAGACCTATTGCGAGAGCCACTTCCTGAGTGTCTCGATTGATCGTGAGGGACGTCAATTGCAAGTCTTCGCCATTGAGGTCCTTGTCTACACTACTGAATTTCTCACTACACTCTTCGTTTCAAAGGCGGACTCTACAGGATACCTATATCTCCTCAACTTGTCACAAGAGACGCCTTCTCCATTAAGAGTTATATCTACAACATTCCTTCGGTACCTCATCGAACGACGGAAACGGTCAGACAGAAGACTCGTTCTCTCGCTATTTGCTAGAGCTCAGAACCAGTACCTCTTTCCTGGAAGCGTGGAGAACACCCACAAGCACGTGCTAGATGATAGAGGCCTTATAAAGTGGTGGTGCAAGGTCGCGGACCCACTACTAGGAGAACATAAGAATGACAGCAAAGTCCTGGCTCAGAAACGAAATGGCGAAGCAGGAGAACAAAACAAGATTGTATCGAGTGGCTTTCTAAGGGTGCCCGGGTGCGATACATACGAGACGCAAAGCTTCCTACCTAGCGGAGAACGTGATCAATCTAGTAATGAGCAACGGTGGCGCACTTCAGACCCTCTGCGTGACCTGGGCAAGTCAGCCGAACTTCCAGAGAGATGCTTGATACCTCGATTCCCGGATGATCCCAAAGCTCGCTTTTCCGACACTCTAGATGATGAGGTCCCCGATGAGGATCTTCTACCCTCTTTTTCACAGATGTCCGAGAGCCCATCAAAAGCGAAGAACGCGGGTCGATGGAGGAGCGTGAGAAGCTTGGAACAATTTTGGGATATGATGCAATTCAGGCAAGAATGCTCATCGGGCCGTCTTGTTGGCTTTTTATGGGCTACCTTCCAGCAGGCCAGCCTTTGTGGCGAGATAAAAGCCATTAACGTCGAAGAACGCTCTCAAAACCCCACCCAAAAAGCTCTGCCTACACCCGACGTATCTCAATATCAAGAGGATGTCCAACGTCCTCAAATTTCGTTACGGTCAAGCCTACCTCCTTCAATACCCACTAAAACGTCGCCAGTATCTCCCTCAAAGCCGTCCCCAGCACCCACACCTGTCAAAGCAGAACAGGCCGCTATACGAGCCCAGCCAGAAGAGACCAAATGCTACTACTGGCCTACTTCTACTCGGGGTGAAATAGTGTTACGGCAAAAGGACTACAAGCGTGTCGGTGATCAGCTTCTGCGCCTGGATTATGCGGACGAAGAGGTCGCTTTGAATAGCACTAGGAAGTGGATCAATGACGTTGCTGAGAGAGCTAGAGTGTCGAGCTGGGGTCGCCTTGTCTTGGGGACGAGACCTGCCGAAGCCAAAATTGCTGTCAGTGGATCTGCAAAGGCTACTATACTGAATGCTGGCTTGATAAGGAGGAAGAAGCGGTCAGCCGAGGGTCCAGATGGGCCGGCTATTGAGGCTGATCAAGAAAATCAAGGATCTGGAATCAATACTCTCTCAGCAGGGCTAGTCAGGAAGAAGGCCAAAGTTGCTAACCATCTTGGACGCATCACCAAAGAGAAGCCACAGCGCAATGGCAATGTGGAGCTAGGCTGAGGACTTTATGCCGTCAATGAGTGAAACTCTGAATCGACTGGAAATAACCCGCAGACTATGAGGACTCCTCATAAGTGGCAAAGCTGTCGCTTCATCTAACAGATTCCTGGGCTTTTGGTGCTCTAAATGTCACGACAAGTACTGCTTTGTGCTCTCGAGGCCTTGGCATCCGGCCATTCTTTACTACAGCAGTACATCAACACATGGCTTTTGTAACAGTATGCCATTGGACCGACTACCATTCCCTGCTCAAGATGCATTGGAATAAACTTGGACGCAACTTAACGTAAATTGGAGTTTTCCCATGGACTTGGTCGAGCGCCACTAGCAAATTTCTCCATGGACGGCTCTTTTAAAAAGCGCCAGGTGCATCTGCATTCGACTGCACCGAGGCGCTCAAAACGGAGCTCCTACAGTGTGTACGCGATTACTAGACATAAAAAGCCGATCACAGCAACCGGCACGAAAACAACGGCATTCATTACTACCTAATCGAAACTATCTATCATGGCCCCCTTTGCAAATCATTCCTGCCTTCGCCGCCAATTTTCCATGCCTATATGCTTTTCCATCTTGACCAAAAGCTCCTCCGCCTCCTGGACTTGCCCATTCCTCATCAAAGCCTCCATATGATCATTCATCGCCATCTTCTCTAAACCGAAATCTCGCTCGTCTTGCTCTGGACCCACGATGCACTTAATTCGGAAAGAAATGTATATCATGAATAGGCCTATCTCGTCTGCCGTGAGGTCCAGGTCGTGGATGCGTGTGCGGATGCTAGTCATTCTCGCAGTCGACATGGACTCGGATAGGGTTGGGGATGTGGATGGAAATGCGGATATCGAAGGCGTTTCTGGTGGCGAGGGTGGGGCCCCTTGTTTCTGTTGTGATATCCAGCTCCGCACTTCTGTTTCCGAGCTGGCTTGTGTACCCTCCACGCTGTCCCCCATCTCCACCCTCTCCAAATGATATTCTATCACCCTCTCCCCGTCCCCACCTCCCCACTTCAACATCACACTGATCGGCGCTCGTCCTCTCTTCCCCTCCCCTGCCCTTCTTCCTCGCACCGGCATCATCTCTGGAACCTCCGTCTCCAGCCCACGAGCCCTCTTATCTTCATGATCATCCTTCGCCATCTTCTGCATCTGCCACTCTAGCCGGCTTTGATTCGGATCATTCATCCAAACCTTCCGGTAGTGGAGGTAGATTTTCAATTGAACCAAGTCGATGGACGTGAGATGCAGGGTGTGGATGTAGAGACGGAGGGCGAGTACTTTCCCAGATAGTGGTGGGGGTGGGAGCAGGTTGGGTGGGCGCTTTGACGATGGTCCCGGGGGTGGAGGACTTGGGGGCGTCGTTGTGATCGAGGGGATGTTTGTCTCTTCAAGGATGTCTGTCTCTTCAGGGGTGGTTGTCTCTTCATGGCGGGAGAGAACAGGGATGTTGGATGACATTTTGGGTTGGAGCTTTGACGGACGGTGGCGGGCTTGGGGGCGTCCACGGCGTCCGCCGCGTCGTTTTGATTGAGGGACGGTTATGTCGTCGACGATGGTCATCTCTTGATGGCGCGAGAGAATATGGAGGACCGATGACAATGTGAAGGGTGGTTGATACAATTGTGTGCTGGAGCAAAAGAATACAAGAGCTAAATGCTGGAATGTGTTGGTTGTATTGTCGCTGAGATTTCAGGTAGGTAAAAGGTGTTTTTCATGTCATGGCGCGGATTTCACCTAGCTTCTACGCCAATTTTCAGCATGATTTGGCAAGTGGAAAGAGTGAGGAGTTCTTAGCGCTTCGTCCTCGATTCAAAGGGAAAGGACGCAGATAAGTTCCGTTGTTCCTGCTCTTACAAGCGAATTCTGAGTATCAACTGAATTCAGCGACCAGTCTTCGCCAAGCGGAAAATCGGATCGTCTCCACAGTCTCTATCGATCCCACTTCACACCAGGACTATTTCATGGCCTACTCCTCTCCTCCTCCACGTCTTCCTTCCCCCAAAAACCCTTTCCCCTCACACCTTCCTCTCCATCCAGCCCCACCTGCATTCCATCTGCTTGTTCCAACATTTCAATTCCTTCGCAAGAGACTTCGTGGACTTCTCCACCAACTTAACCCATGCGCCCTATCGCGTTCCTGCTCTAAACTATTCTTTCGAAATATGATCTCATAGTGCAGTCTCTCATTGCTTTGAGGGTGAGATCGACAGCATTATTTGGGAGTGGATGGGGTTGAGTTTTGGGGGGGGGGGGGGAGTGGGAGTGACATTTTTGGGGATGGGTTTGGGGGATGATTGTTTGGGGGTAATGGAATGGCGTTTGTGAGAGAAGGAGGTGTAGATTGAGGTATTGGGGGCGAGGAAGGAATTGGAGGGGAGGGGGTGGGGTTTGAAGTGTGCTATTGCGTGATTGTCCATCTACTTCTTGCCGCACGTTGGAAAGAATAAATCGGGAAGAACGGTGGAGCGTAGTTGGCACTTTTTCAGAGTGGAGACTAGAAGATTCGCTATCTGCCCCGAAAGCCTTCGGTGCACGTGACACTATGCCAATCGACCAGAATGTATTTCGCAGAAAGTGCGGCATCTCAGCTCCGTAACGCCTCAAATGATCGCCGGAAGGTTGGAGTCCACGATGTGGTTGGTGGATGTATGCAAGCAGCCTCCAGAAGCTTTGAATCTTTACTGTGATACAGACTTTTCATCCTCCGAAACACCCCCCTTCCACAAACACCCCCTTCCACAAACATCATCCACCCCAATTACCACCATTCCTCTCACCCCCCACCTCAACCCTTCCATCTTCCTACCCGCGAACAGTACGATCACTGCAACTCGAACCCGGCCGACCGTCCCTTCCTCTCTCCTTCCCACCTCCCTCATTGGCGCTCGAACGCGATATCTTATCGATCTCGCTGATCTCCTTCTCGTTTTCTCTGATAAATGCATTCTCCTCCATAACTTTGAGAGCGCGACGTAGCCGCCAGAGCTCCGAGTAGCTGAAATCCAGGGCGCGTATCTGGGCGAGGATGTGGTTGGATTTCTTTTCTGAGAGTTCGGTGCTGGGAGTGAGGTGGGATGCCATTTGGGTGGATGGATGAGTTTATGCGCTTAGGTGAGGTTTGGGGTTTGGGGGTTTGGAGTTTGGAGTTTGGAGATATAGAGATAAAGTCTCGAGTAATTGCTGTGCGAGTTCCCAGTGTTTGAAGGTTTGAAGAAAGTCTTGTGTAACACAATGGGCTGGTCTTGGCGAAATTACTGCCAAGCAGTAGTGACTCGGGTGCTAGCAGCATTGAATGCATGATTGATAGCGTATTTGCAAAGCCTGTGATTGGATGGATCGATTGATAGATCACAGGTAAGTCACCCATAGACGCTAATCCATTCTACCGTCTCGACTTATACTTTCGAGGACCTACTGCACATACTCCACCTCATCCCACGACTCCACGGCCTGGATGAGTGGAGCGGAATGAAAGCAACTGTTGAGCACCATGCTCCGAAGACAGGCTTCTGTGGCAGCCAAGATGATAGTCGAGTAACTGATAGTGTTGGTCTCTGGTTCGCGTACCTTCCTTGGGTAGATCTTGCCGAGATCGACCATGAAGGTCTGTTTGATCCCGAAGGTAGAAGGTATAGTAAAAGTTTCGACCTCATCCAGCTTCAACCCTGCAGAAGCTGATGTGGTTGCTTCAAGGCGACGCAAGGAGTGATACAAAAGCTCCTGGAACTCGTCGTTCGTGATCATCAGGTCCCCAAACATAAGCTCGACGATGTTAGTACCATCGGTACCCAATCCTGCGAGAGCTAAGTCCAATTTGTACAGAGAGAGTCCTCGTGGGCTTAGTGTATCCCTTCTTGAGGGTCCCGTGTGCTGATTCCAAAGACTCCGCTACTGCCAAGGCCTCCTCAGGTGGAAGGGCTAGGTGGTCAAGACCATGAATGAGGCGCAGAAGCATATGACAGAGTAGCCGAGAAGGGTCAATTAGGAGTCGAAAACCTAGTGCTTGGTTCTCAGCGCCTAGCAAATAAACGGTCGGGGTGCCATTGGAGTTGGAGCAAAGCGCACGCTAGCATCTGCGCGTCACTGCGTCGATGAAACCGCAGCTTGCAGTAGCAAATGAAAGACTTGCTCCACAATACTTGAGCTGGCAATTGGCTGATTACCGGACCCATAGAGTTTCGGTAGGCGAGTAAGTCATCTTGGCGTAACGTGTCAAGGCCGCCATGAGTCCACTAGTCAATACTACCTCGCGGGATTGCCAAACCTCCACACATTCGGCGCCGAATGAATCTGCTATCTTATTGAGACCTTGGTGCAGATCCGACGTCTGGAAGAGTTCGTAAGGTTTGCAGGATCTTGTGAGCGGCTCCTCAGAGATAAGTCCCTCAACAAGTGTCAAGTAGGATTCATTAAAAAATATGTGGGTCCAAATTGTTGTTCGCGGTCAGGATCCGATGATGCAATTGAGGTAGCATCCTCGATCTCATGTTCCTTGCGATGTGGAAATACTTCGGGGTACCAGAGAGTGGCAAGCACCCTGCTGCTAGCCTGAAAAGATCCTTCAGGGGAAGTTTATCTGGCTGAATGTGCTGTAAGTGATGTGCTGGCTGCATCTCGAATCTCAAGATGTCCCGTTCTTGGCTTCGGCGAAAAGATCCAAGTACCCCATATAAGTCCTCATTTCTTTACTGTAAGCTGACTCGAAACAGAACCCTCACGTAGTCTCTGGCGTTGGCTAAACTCTTCATAGTCTCTGACCTTTGGAAGCTTCACAGAAGAGGAGAATTTTACAGAGCCAAAACGGCCTCCATCCCTTCGTAAGCTGAACCTCCCCACTATGCCAATAGCAAGCATCCACAGAGGGTGGACAGAGAGCGATATTGACATTTGGTGAATTTTCAAGGCATTCCCCCCGGGGATAGTCTACCCCGAGCGCCGTAAACGTTGCACCAAGGTCCACCCAAGTAGACGGTGTTTCGAAGGCGCGTATGGCTACACGGTCCCATTGAAACGCAGCATCGCCGAATACAGGCCTATTCTTGAGGACCGGCGCTCGTACCTGCTGCAGTAGGAATAGGTTGGGCCAAACATGTACTCGGCGTAAGAGGAACCTGTTGTTATCATCGCCAATGGCGGCCAGAGCTCTCTGAGGGATGCACACCACATAAGGAAAGGACCAACAACGCCAAACATCGTAATTGCCGCAATTATCGCTGCAACCCAGGTGCTGACTAAATTAGCGGTATCTGTGCCAGACATGTTGCACGATACGTATTTGTTTGATCACTGTGAAAGATGTGAAGATGGTGTAGGTGATGTGCGAAGCAGATAGCGTTCTGCTGCATTCGAGTAATGTTTTGGCAGAGCCGCAACTCGAGGCCCCAAAAGAGGCAAAGCACGAGTAACTGTTAACAACAAAGTCGAAAGTCGTTGGCCCAAAACAAGCTTATCGGGTGCGCAGTTGCAGCTAAGCGTAGGTGAAGCCGGCCAGGGGGCGCCAGTATGCTAACTCCGGCGGTGTTTCAGACGGCAGCTCGCCGATCTGTCTCTCGTGGAAATGGAATCCATAGTACTGATTCGTGGCTTCGCGATCATCGGAATGTTGGTCGACGATTGGCCACCTCTAGCCGCCACCATTACGCTCAACCATTAAAGATGAAGGCGTCCGAAAGACAGACGTCGAAGAAGGCATCTGATGCAAGGTGATCGACCCCGTTGTATTGGCTTGGACCTGGAGTTGCCTTTCGTTCTCTATATGTTGCTTCCTACTATTGAGCCTCGATTTTGTCCAAGGGACTAGATTGAAGTATCCACCACAAATGACGACACCAGTCCAAAGGGCTAGCTCGCAGCCATAAATGATCATTCCGAGGATATTCAGCTCGGCTTGGAAGACTGCTATCGTAAGCCGAGATCGTAAAGACTGAGTGGGCACATACAAACAGAGATCAAAGAAAAGAGGTCGCCAGCTGCATCGATACCTACGAAAATGAAGCTGATCCCTCGTACCGTACGATGGGTGTAGATATCCCAGTAGTGGCGAAGTACGCCTGCGGAGAGAAAGACCGCTGCTAGAACAGCCATGACAGTCACTGGCCATGTGACCTGTCTGTCGATACCGGCCTTCTCAATTGTACTGGTCAGAATCGTATTCAGCGGAACTCGAGAGCAGAAAGCTGCCTAATTTCTGCACTCACCCACAAAGCAAAGATCAGCCCAGCCTCGATCCCACCCATCAAAGTACACATCCCAGTCAAAATCAACGCACACTTCCCTACGTTCCATCCCCTCCCATAATGGTAGCATTGGCTCCACGTCAGCAAGCTCAAGAACGTCAGTATCTGCGGCTGTATCTGCAGAGCGATATTGAAGTCCTCAATAATATTATATACGCCCAGTGGTACCCCTGCAGAGGCCCATAGCATCATCATAGAAGGCTGCAGACCTGTTGTGTGGTGGCGGCGGTAGTTGATGATAATTTGCGGGATCAGCTGTGCGTAGTTAGGTGCTGTGAATTGGGACAGGGCTACATCTGCGCAGTGACCTTACTTGGACGGACCAGCAAATCGCACCAATCGTGCCAAGAATATCTGCAGCAATGGGTACGTTCATGATGGTGGAGCGCGTGTACGAGTACTGTCCCTGCAGCTGCGAAAGACGCTCCTATCAGAGTCCAGAGTAGTACAATCTTCCAAGATATATGAGCTTCGAACGTACAGGACGGCAAATCTCAGAGCTATGAATCGTTGAGTTACTATCGAAAAATGACCAAGCTGTGTCGAAGGCTGGATTTGAATCGTGGAAACAAACTGCGCTAAGATAAGACCTTTATCTTAGCGCCGGAAGAGCTTGGCAGCATACAGTAAACAACACCAAAAGGGAACCGTTCCATACCTATTTATTGCTAAGATCATTATTAGCACTCCAGTGCATTTCTTTAACGCGGCCAAGGCTTGACAAACATAGAACTAACACGATGTCCGAAGCAGCGACACCATCCCCAGCACCCCGGCCAATCCAGCCCTCACAGTCGCGCCTTCCGCCCTCGTCGATCTTTTCAACACCGAGCTTCAGCTCTACGCTTCCTCTTGCGCGACCATTGTCCGCCTCGGGTGCTTTCAGAAAGAGCTCTCTCACCAGAAGAAGTCGCGTTGGCTCTTCAAAGCGCCGCCGGCGTACGCGCTCTGCTGCATCCTCTGTTGAGCACTCAAGTGATGGCAGTTTAGACGAGTTCAGTATGGAGAATTACACCATCGATCTAGCGCAACTAGGGCAGAGAGTTGGTGGCGCGCCGAAGATAGGGTCTAGGCAGCCTGATCAGAATGGCGGCACGCAAAAAAATGAAGATCTCCTAGTGCAAGACGATCTGCGGGATGTGAGCTCTGACGAGGAGGATTTTATGGGTGGCTACGAGATCAATTTGGGAGCTCTTGGGGATAAGCCAAGCAGTGTCGTGGTCGAAGACCGAGAGCCGCAGAGAGACGAAGTGGACAGCGAGGATGACGGGCCTAATGATTTTACGGTGAATCTAGAGAAGTGGATGAGGGGTACTGAGAAGTGGAGGAAGGAGCAGGGCAACAGTGCCACAGCTGAAGATCACGAGCCAGACGAAGATGCGCCTGAGGAGGCTCATGATGTCGAAGTACAGGACGCAGACGCTGAAGGCAGCGTCTTCGAGCCCCTCGGAACGTCAACTCCCGCACCATTGAAAAATCAAGCTATCATTCAAGAAGGTGTCGAAGAGGAAGCAAAATTACTGGCACCTCCCCTGTCGCGACTAAATACGGAGACATTGCAAGACAGAGCGGCAGAAGAAGTCTTCGATCGCATCTCCGCCCTACAAGCCGAAGTGGAGAGGATGCAGACTGAAGAGGAGACTCGTCACTCGGCGCATCAAGCCTTGGAGGAAGAGAACCAAAAACTAAAGCGAGATCTCGAATCTACTCGACAGCGTCATGAGGCTAGGGATCGTGCCTTGAAAGGTAAATTTGAAGAGCTGCAGCGAGTTCATGCAGATACCAAGTCCTTGCTACAATATGAGAAGAATCAGTTGAAACAAGACTACGAGAGTGCGCTGGAGCGACTACGAGCCTTCGAGGAACAGCCTCCCACAGATCAGAGTAGCGAGTTGGAACCCTTGAGAAAGATGTATGAGGACGCTGTGCAGGAATTGGAAGTTGCGAAAGCAGAAGCAGAAGCGAACAGGATCGCTACTGACACCAAGAATAAGGCCCTTGCGACGGAATTGCAGGCCTCAAAGGAGGAATCACAAGTACTCAGAACCGATCTCGGATTAATCCGAGATGCCAACAGCACCGAAATCAACCTCTTAAATACAGAGCTCGAAGCCAGAAATAACGAAGTTGCGCTTGAGCGAAAAGAGTCCATCCAACGCGCCAACGAGCTAGCAGAAAATGGACAAGAGCATGCCCGTAAATTGGCAGAGCGCGACGAAGAACACTCTCGCAAAATTCAATCTCTACAAGGCGAAAACAGAGCCATCAAGAACGAGCTCGATCACGCGCAACAGCAGCTCAGGGAAACCCACCGCATTATCGAGACGGTAGAAGATGAGAATGATCGACTGGTGCAGCAGAATGAACGACAGGCTCAAGATCTCAAGGATTTCGAAGCTGTCGTTAAAGGTCATGAAACAAAAGCTCCAGCTCCAGAACCTGTGGTTGAGAAAATGGATAACAAAGTTGCTCTCGAAGCGCTTTCCCAGCAACATCAAACCGAACTCTCCTCCCTTGAAGCTACCCACGCCAAAGAATTGCAGCTCTTGCGGGCGGCTCTTCAACAAGCAGCTCAAGCAATGCGGAAGCGTGAAGCCAAACTCACAAAAGCCCACGATGACGAGATTGCTGTATTGAATGAAGATATTGCTGCTCTCAAGCGACAGCCTATCAAAGAAACCCAATCCGACTTGGGCATCGAAACCGAACTCCGCTCCGCCATCCGCGTCCTAAACAACCGCCTCTCGACCGCCAACGCCTCGCTCGCTTCCGCGCGCGTAGAAGCAGTCGAAGCTCGCAGAAAAGCTGAGGACGCTGTTCGAAATAACGCGATAGTGAACGCCGAGCTGGAAGCGCGCTTTGCGCAGACTGTGGAGGCTAGAGAGAGGGAATGGAGGAGGCGTATTAGACTACTTTTCAAGGAGCGAGAGAGATTGGGGAAGGCGTTGATGTGGGGATGGGGAAGAGAAGAATGTGGGCCTAGAGGAGAAAAGGAGACGGAGCAGGGTTATCGGTACAAATATCTGAGCAAATAGTCGGTAAGAATCTCATTGAAGTGGTTTGCAAATTGCATAGAACCTCGCCAATGGTCCATGTTTATATCTCAATGATTATTCATGGTGCTGTAATCTCTCGACTCGTTTTGACAAAAGCACGGTAACAAGACCAGCGAATGGTAGGCCGGCGACTCCGGATTGGGTGGAACTAAAGTACTTGTCAGGCTCTCTCTTTGCTATTTTATATCCTACATTCCTAGGCCGAAATTACGCATTATAATCCAACAATCACATCTTGAACATATCTCCCAACTCAATTTCGCCGCAAAAACCAACACCGACTTCGGACCCTACCAAGTTAGTGTAAAAATCACTTCACATTCCCCTTCATACCCCTATCCCACAATAAGCCAAGTGCAAATTTCCTATCCAATGGGACTCGGAGGTTGTTCCCGGCTGCGATTGGCGGAAAACGCGACGATCTCTGGCTCAAGTTGTCATTGTTTGCGTATATTGGGATTTGAAAAAGGGGCTTGGATCCGTTATAGGGGTGTGGTTCATTGAAGTGATTTCCGGACACGTGATTTGAAGTCGGAGCTCGGGCTGGAGACCTAGAGCTGGAGAACTGGAGCCAGAGAAAATCATCACAGCGATAAGAGTCATTTCCAGCCTTGTCGTTTCCAGCCTTGCCTGAGATGAGTTTCATGCGGAACTTTTATACTCACGCCTGACTCATAGCCACATACTCCGTATGGAGGGTATGTTACCCTCCAACCATACACAAGCTCACTTCATAAGATAATTAACGTTCGATATCACCAACGACAGCTTACCCTTCGATGTCGCCCCCGTTTCTTACTAAACTTTTCCTACAATATAGATAACATTGGGATTATTTCCTCGCCGTCTCCTGTATTGAATCCTTTTTCTTCTCCTCCTCCTCCCCATCGTCAGCCTCGTCCCCCTAGGAGAAGCCGAAGAAGGCGGCGGCGCCGAGACTGGGCCAGGGACTGAGGGAGAAATAGTTGGTCCAGGCGAGCCAGAACATGCTGATAGAAAAGTTCAGGGCGACGGGGAAGGTGGGGAGGAGCCGGTGTTCTAGGGGTGGTTCTGAGTTTGGGTAGTAGGGGTGCTACTATTTCCAGCGGGAGTCTTGGTGCTTGTGGAAGCGGGCGGTGAGGGGGGATAGATCTGGCGTATTTCGGGGTCAGCATTACTTCCTTGGGACGGAAAACTAGGGATGAGATATATCTCGGGAGTAGTCTTGAGGTAAGAACCCCCGATTCCATTTCGGGACATGTCTAATGACCCTGGAAAGGGTATTAATCTGGGAAAAAGGTGTCCGACAAGTGCCTTACAGGTGAGGATCGCGATGCCGACGGCGATGACGGCAAAGGAGGTGCAGACGATGCCTCGTGAAAAATTGTACGTGTATTGGAACAGGAAGGTGAAGCCTTGGAGGAAGCCGAAGACGGCGATGTAGACTATGACTAGACACATACCGTGTAGGATGACGATATGTTCGTCCGTTGACATGATTGCTGCGCGCTGGAGATTGGTCGCGAGACGCGTGGAGAATTTAGGTTGGAGCTCCATCAGGGAGAGGTAGCGACCGTCTCCTGTTGCCTTTCGTAGGTCTTCGGCTTTTCAGCTTAGTAGGTTAGGTGCGAAGGATCCTGGGAGGAAGAGAAAGGTGATGAGGAGTGTTGCTCCGTATAGGATGAATATTATCCAGTCACGCCATCGCCAGCTGATGCTTGATTGAGCGATCCAGCCACCAACGATGGGAGAAAAAGAAGCTCCTTTACTGCTGTCAACTGAAAAGAAGAAGCAACGGGGTTGCTGAACCCTACCGAAGAATGACCCTGCCACGACAAAAGGCAATGCCAGGCTCCTGCCATGGGCAGCCGATATATCAGCCATACTGGCCGCGTGAATGGCAAGTATGATGCTCGCTCCTAGTCCTGCCAGAGAGCGGCAGGCCAGTTGCGCTCCTACGTTGGGAGCAAGCGCGGATCCGAGAATAAAGGCAAGATGAATGCATCGAGAGAAGATATAGATTGGGCTTTCCGCGATGGGACCGGCGAAGAGAGCGCCAGTCGCAATGCCGATCTTTGAGCTCAGGCTCCAGTTTCGTGGATGGGAACGATCCGAGAAACCTTCCCAATTAATCGGGAATGTAATAACCTCGAGAAGCGTCCGTAGGTCTATTGCTAACATCCTTACCATCACCTGGAGTGGCGGAGAATTCATTCTCTTCCAATACTAGCTGGCTGCTGGACTATACTACTTTACTATACAAAGCTTTGTTATAGAGCCGACGATACTGAATAATAGACTGTATGAAGGAAATGGACACGACACAAGTAGTAGAAAGGTTAGTGCTTGGACTATGGCCATCACGGGGTTTTTTTTATAAATTGAATGGATAAATGCAGACCTCTGAAGGATGTAATATGGCAACTAACGAGCCGTTTCTTATTTTTTGTTTTGGACGATCCTCAGGCAGATTGTGATATCCGAGTAGCGGCGATTCTTGGGAAGGCTTTAAAGGAATCAGCAGAGATTTTGTAAGCGTCAGAATCACAAAGACATAGTATACTCTTCAAGACTTTCTAGAGGTTGTCCGGAATTCTTACCAGGTGTAGTCTCGGAGATATCGAATCTTGTAATCCGAGCCGCCATAGTTAGTACCATATGATTCTGTTCTGCTATTACTAATGTTAAGGAGGATGGAAAAAGATTATAAACACATAGGTCCTCCATACCTTAGGGGAGGGCTAAGGAAGTAGATTATAGTATATATACGGTGTCGTAATAATTCCACGTATTAGACTATAATACTTATCTATTTATACCTATAGACCATTTTATTTATAATACGCTTATACCGATAATACGTTACTTTATTTTTAACCGGGGTTTAGTTCTATTTAATTAATTATAAAATACGAAATAAAATTTAGTTTTTAAAATAAACTACCTATACTAACCTATTAAGTACTAGGTATTATACTAGTATTAAGTACTAATAGTTTATAAATATAAAGGTATATTAGCCTCTACCTTTATTAAATATAATACCGTAGATATACTTTTATAAGAAAATCGACTAAATCGAAAGATTCTAACCTTATAATAACGAAAGCGTTAATATTTCTCTACTATATATATTCCCGAGCGCTAGCCTTAGCGTTTTAAGAAATAATATAATTATACCGAGTTATTTAACTATACGGGAATAGCTTACCTAACTCGTAACTATTAATCGTAGGTTAGACGGTAGATATATAGTATTAAAATAAACGCGTTAGTATATATATAACGCTTCTTTATCTTATTATAATCTTTCGAATACCTTTAAGCTAGTGGACGTAAGATTTTAAATATATATTATCTTATTAATCTACTTAGTATACGGTCTACTAACGGTATCGGATATTTAATACGGTATTTGTACCGTTACCAGCAATCATAGCCCTCCGCTAAGGTACTTATACCTCTGTCAAATCCATAAGTGTCTAATTATGGCTCCCGAAGAACCTTTCTTAGTTCCTACACTCACCCTTTCTAGTCCCCTCACTATTGCATGTACCCTAATTATGTACTCGCCATGAGTCTCGGCGGCGTGTATCTTCGTCTCCGATTGAGCAATACGCTGTCGTTGTTATCGCTGGATTTAGACAATGCGTAGTTTTGACATTCACTTTTGAGAGTACAAGTAGGGTCACTTCGAGAGGATGGACTCTGACTTATAGAGACTTGAGAAGTCCACCCCACCACGCCGCCATTCCATACAAAGTTGAGCTCACCCTGCGAATACAGCAACCCAACGGCCATCTCGAATGCCGCCACCTTCCGCATGTACGCGACCTGCTCGACAGCCGACATCGCGACAGCTCAAAACGTCAGCAAGGCCATCTATCTGGCATACTCTACCTCGAGCGCATCGGTAGCATCAGCATCAGTAGCTTCAACAGCCAATCTTCCTGGTCAGAAGGTCACCATTTCCCTGCATGTATCTCGTGCCGCCACTAGTCCTCAAGAATCCCCTCTGCAACGGCGCGTAAAGTAAACAATCCTCACACGATATCCAGGACTAGGATGAAAGATCAATGGCTTGGCGAAAAGGTAGAGCATCCCACTTCGGTGATCGATCTTCTTTAAGCACTCGAATGATATTAGAAGGCATCCACCACTGTTTCCTCTTGACTTGGAGGATGAGCTCCCAGGCTTCCTGAAAAAAGATCCTCCGATATACTATCATAATGGCAAAACTCAAAGATAGTCAAGAGGTTAAGAGCATTCCCCGCATTGGCACTGACCCTTTGCAGCACCCCTGCTTTCCCTCTGGCGCTCCTGCTGATAGCGTCTGCAGAGACATTCCATGTCGCGTAGACCGTGTACTTATAGTCTGCACTAGCATGGATATCTTGAAAACACAATAGCTCCTTTCGACGATCCGTGAACGCCTCACGATAGTCTTCATTTGTGTAAAGTTGTTGTCTTATAGCAGCACCCGCGTGAATGATTGCGAGGGGAATGTGTCTATGAAGGTGTACCATAGGCTCTGCTTGGTCTCTGGATGGTTGATCGTTTTTGTCTGCACCACTAGCCTTCAGAAGTAGGTCGGTCGCTTCATCGAAGTCCATCTTGTCTACTGGAGTTGATCCAACGGTAATATGGAATGTGCATTGCGGGTTACGAGTGGTAATATTGATAGTCCCTCTAGCTTCTCTGGGAGAGTAAAGGGAGATGTTAAGCGACGGGTCGTCAGCATTAACAAGAATGAGAAGACAATGCTGGTTGCTATTAGTAAGCCCCGTTTGAATGCTCCTGTGTTGCCGCCAATCTTAAAAGGTCGAGTCAATTTTGAGAAGGCTTGCTCCGCTGTGCCTGTGCTGCTGACATCTACAAAGAAAATGCCCCAGAAACTAGACGGAATTAGCAGCTATGAGGCCAGGTTCACTAAGATACTCAGAAGTGGACACGCGCTAGTACAAAAAAGCTAAAATCGGAGAGACATAGAAGATAGAGCGTAAGGCATCGAAGAAGCATATAAAGCTAATTCAACTACCTTTCTCGATTGTCTTGGGCAAAACTTAGGCACTGATTCCAGACTTGGAAGCGGCGTGGTTGTAATAGGGCTGCAGCTCGGATGCGACGAACTGCAGCGCGAGGCATGTGATAGTCGGTAGTATGGCCAATAAGATATTGTTCCGTCGCCGCAATACCTCCTTGGTTCAAAATACAAGTCTGTGAGCTCTGCGTATCGAGTGTAAATTGCAAGGGAGAGTTTTAGGCAACGAGCCTCAACACACTGGTTCCTCACCATCAAAAGACACACACAAGCCCCTTTTCGGATCCAATCAAGGAACGTACATTGAAATCTGACCTCACGTTGACTAGGTGCCCACAACGTCTAGCATTGTAAGATAAATAGTAGACACTGGCCCGACCCGTTGAGGGAGAGCCAGCCATTACTTTCGTCACGTCCTCAAGGCCCCACCATGCCATGCACTCAAATACCAAGCTTCTCACTCGCAATTTTAGCGCCCTCAACCCTCGCCTTAATCTTCTGCATAGCAACGTCTCTAGCAAAATCCGGGCTGCCATGCTTCGGCTTAACATCAATACTGAAAGGACTGAATCCACAATCATCTGTTGCACCTAGCTGATCTTTGGCAATATATTTCGCAGCTTCAACCAGATCACCCGCCACGTCCTCTTTACTCTCCACCTTTGGATCCAAGGGGTTGGTTACCCCAATGAACGCCACTTGTTTTACGCCCTCAGCATCTCGTCGAATCGACTGCCCAATTTGTTTGTAGATGGACGTCTTGTCCTTCTCAGACGCAAGCTGGATTAGGAAGTAACCCGCATTCATCGCAAACAGACTCGGCAATAGCGCACTATACGGAACCTCACCACTGTGTACGGAATCACAATCGCCGCCGGGACAGGTATGGATACCAATATTCGCACGCTCCGCTGGCGAAAAGCGGGCTAGGACTTTATTGTTGAGGTCGACGAAGGTTTGGAGGAGGTCAGAGCCTGTCCATGGATTCCTGGGGTCTTTCTTTGAAGCCAGTCTTCCCTCAGTAAAATCGATTGAGACCCTCTTCGCGCCCGCTTCAAAGCAGCCGCGGATATCCTTCTCGCATTCATCCACCAGATCCTCCACGAACTGCTCCTTCGGATAGCCTTCCACCGTACCATTGAGAGGGTAGAGTAGATATAGCATACTCGGCGCAATAACCGCGCTCTTCATCCCATGGCCCGTTCCCTTCGAGTACCCCACTGATTTCTCAAAATTCTCATATGCATATGTTTTGTACTTGAGTGGTCCACTCGTAAGCCTGGGCAACTGCCTGTGGTGCCCGTCGTCGAAGATGGCGAAGTACTGCCCATCGGCTGCCAGGTTGCTGGCCAATCCGGCACCACCCAATGTATCAATGATGGGGTATGTGGCGAACGAGGAAGCACGTTGCTCGCCGTCTGTGAGGAGGGTTTCGCCGGTCCGGGACATCTTTTGGACGGAATCTTCGGCGGCTTTGTCTTGGGCAGAGACGAGGTCGGAGAGATTGATGGTGCCGGCATCGTAGTCTGCGTAGGCCTTTTGAAGGTCTGTGGTGTATTAGAAGACAGAAGTTCGGTTAGGCGAAGCGAGCGGAGGTTGTGAGAGACATAGAGGATAAGAAGAAAGCGAAGAGGACGAACATTGAGGGCGTGGCAGAGAGCCTACGACTTCGGTTGGGATAGGCATTGTGGAATCTGGGAAGAGGAATTGAACGAAGAGGGACGCTTCACAAGAGAATGGACGATGTAGATTATTTTTTCAATTTTCCACAAAGGTATAGAAGGCTTTCAAGGAATTTGTAGAGACAAGGGACTTACGTTTCTTGATCGAGGGCATACATGCCACCAAAGCCAAGAAACAAAAGAGCCCAAGGACCCTTCCCCGCAATGCACCAAATGTTGATCAGGGTCTCAGGGTCGTAGATCTTTGCGCGAAGCAGTAGATGGGATTGGGCCTTCAGCGTGACGGGGTAGCCTAATATAGGTGCCATAGGGCCATCGTCCGCTCCAGCTGTTGTCCAATCATCCCATTGGACGTTCAGAGACCCTGGAATGGTCAACGGTCGGTACTGAACTTAAGCGCAGAACGTGCTTGGATTCGCAGCATGTGCTGAGTTTGCTGGTTGTGTTTCGCCATCTGTCCTGGACAATGACACCCCTGAAGTCATAGATGAGCCAAAACTCGAAAATTTTGGATAGGTTTGCAGTTGTGAGTGGTACATTCGACGTTCTCAATCCTCTGAAATTGCCAACTTTGGGGTGCGGGAGGAGTAACACAAGGCGTGTTCAAAACGCTTACTATCTTCCGTCGAGCAGGTACGGGTTCTTTTGGACCTCTGCAGAAGCTGGCGCGTCGAGGCTCCACTGCGCAGTGACTGAATCACATCATAGCTTAGCAGTCTCGATCTTGACCAAACCTCCCCTTTCGATCTTGTAGTCTCTTCCCTTCTTCCAGCCCTCCCAAGCATACAGCATATCTTCTCCTCCGGACCCAGGTGAGAGACCCTCACTACTCCATTGCTTCCGCTTCGGTATGCTCAGAGCGGGCGAGCCGGTCAACCCAACAGCAGGCCTCTGCTCATAGTCTTGTTGCTCAAGCTCACTTTGAGAAAGAACAGGCGTACAGCACGCGTCCTTGCCAGCAAACACGAGTTCCCACTCTTTCCTGGTCTTCTCCAAGAAACGCTGCTCAAATTGGTCCTTGATAGCCGGCCAAGTCGAACGATCATACTGCGTCGACGATAAGTCCTCAGGAAGGCCCAAGTATCTGATCAATTCCGCGAAGAATTGCGGTTCCAGTGCTCCAACAGCCATATGTCCGCCGTCCTTGCACTCATAAACCTCATAAAACGGACTTCCCCCGTCTAGCATATTTTCGCCCCTCGGCCGATTCCACGTAGGCTTTTTCATCGCATACCGCATGAAGGTCCCCAGATACGCACTTCCGTCCACCATGTTCGCTTCCACCATCTGACCCTTGCCATTGACTACACGGCCGAATAGTGCGGCTAGGATGCCAAAAACACACATGAGTCCACCACCCGCGAAGTCGGCGAGAATATTTGCCGGTGCATATGGTGGAGAACCCTTTCGGCCGAGTTGGGACAGGATGCCGGATACAGCGAGGTAGTTTATATCATGACCTGCCATTTGTGAATATGGCCCATCACGGCGAAAGCCCGTCAGGCGGGCAATGATGAGACAGGGATTGGCTGCAAGAAGGATCTGAGGATCAAGGCCCAGAGACTCAAGGACACCAGGGCGAAAGGGTTCGATAAGCACATCAGCTTTGGCGAGGAGACTTTTAAGGAGCGCAACGCCCTGCGAGGATTTGAGATCTATAGCTACCGAGGATTTGTGGCGAGTCAGGGAGTCAGAAGTAGGAGGTAGAGGGGCTGAAGTATGGGCTTGGGCATGGGGCCGGTCGATGCGGAGGACTGACGCTCCATAGTCGGCGAGGAGAAGGCCAGCGAAGGGTGCTGACAGAGAGGGGCTATGTATCAGAATACCATCTCTGTAGCTGTTGGGTTGGCATACCTGGAGCTAGGCCAGCTAGCTCAATGACTCGGAGACCGGTCAATGGTGCCAGTGATGTTGCCATCGGCGAGCGCAACAAGCAAAGTCTGCTATGTGATGCGTTGAGATGAAAAGCTCCACGAAGTCGAGAGGAAATGACACGCTCGGCCCACTCGGCCCCACGGGTTTAGCCCTATGGCTTGGCAAATAAGCAAGACTGCAAATCTGCCTTCTGCTTTATTGTCATCAAATCTGCAAGGTGGAGACTTCTATGCCAATGAGGCTGCTACGATAGAAAATGTTCGATCAATCAGACATGACTCCAAAGACTCTGCCACAGACGAATGGGTCAACACCAAATTCTCCAGTCGACGATTCTCCACAAGCGGAAATTGTTATGGACAAAACCTACGTTTCGATCCATTACATCGTTGATTCCAGAAGGCATCCATTGCTTCTCGTGCCCGAGCGACAGGAACGCCGGGCTCGTTGCTCAACGCGCCCAAACTACAGGAGAATTTCAACGCTTGAAGGCGGTGTTGAATCCACGTTTCACGAATCAAGCTGGTCACAACATGATATTGTACATACCCCAGTCTCGCCGTTGGTCTTCCGAACACCAATTGTACGGTCGCTAACACGACACTCTCCAGCGTAGCCCAGCGTTCCCGTTCCAGTCAAATAGAATTCTCTGGCTTCAATGTGACGGTAAGATACGATGAAGTCAAAGCGGAGTATATTATATACCCGAAGACTGGCATGGATGAAGACACCCTCTCGAAGACGGAGGCCAATATCAAGAGCATTACACAATTACCCAGGATCTTTTCATACAGAGAAATCAATAAGGAGCTTCTCATGTGGACGGTAGATGTCCCTGAGACGCAACTTAGGGCGATTCAGAAAGATTATGATCGAGGAAAACGTTGTTGAATTGAAATATTGCTAAAGTACGAGCTGCAATAAGAAATGTTCAACCTAGATCAGCCTATTGCGGTTTTCTATACTCCATGTTTGAAGGTTTCTGGAATCTACTAATGCAGAAGTTCGCTTGATTGTTCGTTTTTATCCCACAATGCCCACAACACAGTCCTCGCAAGGATGATCTGATCTGAATCTCCGGCTTCTTGACCTCCTCTCTGGCGAAGTAGAGGGGGAAATAGCCCCAGCAAATGCTCGCTGAAGGGTATATGCCACACAAGTGCCCTTATATATCGTTCTTCGTCAGCATGATCAGATCTGCATTTCCGAATTCTTACCCTCTTCTCTAGCTAAGGGCATAAGATGAAGCCCCCTCGCGCGACGATGACCTAGATCACGCGAGAATAGAGCGGTGCTCACCCTTCTCTCTGTACGGGGTATGGTCGCCACAGGTTCCTATCATCGGTAGGAGACAACAGAAATCTGACCGATTTCGACACCATCGAAGAACAGGATAAATTGTCAATGTGTTGCATACCTCACCGCCGTCCGCTGACCTCATCTACGATTCCAAAACTTGACCTGTCGAGTGTTATGATTTTTCCACGGATTTAGTCTTCGACTTCTAGCCCGAATTTCATCGAAGCCAAAATAAAACAGGTGAATGGTAAAAGGACAGCGCTTTGAAACGAGGCCATATGCTGCATTGAGCAACAAGCGCCTCTGCTGTGCGCTAATACATAAAACTTAGCTTCGGCCGGGTTGGTTAAAAGTGAGTTGCAAAATCTTCGAGCATGCTCTAGCTAGTCATTGATCATTAAGTGGTATCAATACTTCTTGCTTCCATGCTTACGTTTACAATGACAGCACGAATGTCGATGTCGGGTCGTCTGTTTGTTTAATTGTCCTGTTCGTCTAATCTTTCGAAAGTGTGAGTACAGATTTGTGATAGTGCTGGAGAACGCAAAGACTTGTATCTCAACGCCTTGGGAAGGACGATTTTGCGCCAGTCCAGCCAATGGCCGTGTGGGTTATTGTCCTAACGCATTATGCACCCGAGGACAATTTGACCTGTCGACACAGAATAAGCGTAGAGCGATACTGAGATTAATGCGAGGTTTGAGAGCACGAAAGTTGTGAGTGAGCAATATAGGAGTTAGAGCTGCTATGATTGCCGTTCGGCGCCGGTTGAGTGCAAAAGAGAAGCCCAAGGAACGCTCAAAGAATCTAGCTACGTCTGGGGGCCAGTATATACATGTAGACATGTGAAATCAGGTCAGGAAACATGACTAGCTAAGTGGGCCCTACTATGGACTAGACCCTGAAAAAAGAATCGGATAGGCGCATGCCTCGGAATTGCTTTTAATACTTCGATTCTCGAGTAATATACTCAGACCTGAGATTAGAGAGCAAGGTGAGGAACAGGAGGGTAGAAAACAAACCGTAAATGAGAGAACGATGAGGTTAGTCTGGTGCTTGGAAATGATGGTTGAAGAGGTCTGGGAGGCCGTTGAGAAGTACGGAATCTGGTTTGTTAGACGTGCATTTTGTTCGATTGAAGTAGCGGACCGTAAGAATGGGCAGAGGAAGCTCTGCCATCCAGAACAACGGAGCGATCTCGTTCTCAATCGAGGTGACTTACCGCATGAATGGGCTAAGAGTCAGTACGGACATGCCAAATAGCGCGGTAACAGGGTTATATACCAGACAACTTGACGAAGAGTCAAGCACCAGCATTCAGACTAGGAAACAAGACTGCGCTCAGACACCCAGAAACCGATGCAATGTTCAGGGCAATCTACCAAGAAGGCCCTTTGACCGACCGAGGCCACTAGGAAGCCCAGGAACGGTGTCCTGGAGCAAGAGCTGATTGTAATAACAAGGTCCTTGTTGATGTGTAACCCTTGGCAAGATCTCGCTACCCAAAGGGCTTCTAACCGCTCTTATGCAAGAAAGTTATTACTTTTACACACTCAGCGGCAACGAGTTGTTCCCACTAATCTGTAGTCCATAAATACTAAGGGCCCATCCCTGCAGCTTTCGCATTCGAAAGTGTTTCCTCCGCAGTAAGATCGTCCATGTGTTGTTTAGCCCATGGGCTTCTGAGCCTCAACGCTCGTCCATACCTCTCTAGGATGAACGGAATAGGTATCAAAAGCACGGCTAGAAATGCCAAAATACTACCCGCCCACTGATACCCCTCATTCGTGAACATTTGTGTGGCGAATAGCGGGAAGCCACCACCCGCTGTATTGCGAATGAGGCTGAGGCCTGCGAGGGCCGAAGCACTATAGACCTGAAAAGGGGGTCAGTCTCCGTTCGAAGCGTTCCCGTTGGGTAGCTTACCTTGTAGGAGTCTTCGGTGTACGTATAAGTCATGAGAATCAAGGTATAGAAGGACCAACCCCAGAACGCAGACGCTATTATGGGAACGATAAAATGTACGCTTTTGTATGTAGTCCATGCGAACCAAAATAGCGAGATAGGGAAGACTTCATACTCGAAATCAGCCACATTGGTGTGCTTACATATTTTCCACTTACCGATAGCAGCTACTTTTCCCATCTGCACTCGTGCTTCCGGCACATTCTTCCCATCCATCGCCGATATTCTACGTTGATAATAACGCTCTTGCAATAGGTTGGTAATTGGTCCAATGCTGATGCCAACGACGATGCCTAGAAAGGAAAGCCCAACACCCTGGACATCGAACCCGTGGCCTTTCGGTCCAAACACCAAAGAGAAGGCTCCGTTGAACAGGAAGCTGAGACCGTACAGATATCCATTGTAGAGCGCGCCGAACACAATGATCGCCTCAGTGAACAAAAATCTGAATGGTCTTGCCAAAGCCACCTTGAAGAGCTCTTTCGGTCCCCGTTGCTTCATAGAATCCGGTACCTCGATCGCGTCGGTACCTCGTTCTTTTCTCTCGTGGGCCGCACGCCGAAGCAGTAAGATACTGTGTCTTGTCTCCTTCAAAGTGGCAGTCATGATCAACCAAAAGCCGCCGCAGATCCCGAGCAGTGCCCAGAAGACGTCTCTCCATGGCCTATGCTGGGCTATGAAAGAGAAGAGAAAATAGCCGAGCGGACTTCCTACGGTAGCCGCCCATAGGAAAAGACTCATCGGTATGCCAGTCTCGTGCGGCTCGAAGAGGTCGGCTATCGTTCCTCCGAAATTCGCTATAGTCACGGCACAGAACCAGCCAGAGAGAAATCTCAGAACTAGAAAGCCACCCAAAGTTTGTACTAAAGCCGTTCCCAAGACCCACAGCAAGAATATACCATAAGAAACGATATATATGGGTGATCGTCCGTAGTACTCGGAGAGCGGCGCTAAAGTCATCGGCCCCAATGCAAAACCCCACACAGTCATGCTCAGTCCCAAAGTAGCCACTTCAGAAGAGACGCCGAAATCCTTAGAGAATTTGGGAGAGGCAGGCGAAAACCCGGATGCCGCGAAACTGACGGTAAGATCGATACCAGCGATTACCACAACGATGGACCATTTCCTCCACGTAGGCCAGTTTCTTGGATTTTCTGGATCTCTTGGTGGGAAGGTGACGAGCTCAACGTCAACCCCATTTTCGTTCCGAACGATTTGTCTAGGAGCTTCGCCTGGAGCGGCACTGTTGCCTTCCGCTACACTTTCAGGGGATCCCCTGGAAGACATGTAGGAATAACGAAAGAACACGATGAGAAATGAGCAGGTATATAAGTCTAATGACTTAGCTGCGCACATGTTCTTATCTCGCAGACGCTCGGTGAAGACGTCATCACACAGCACGAGAAAGTCAACAAGGGCGACTCAGTTCAGCTAGTATCACCGTACATAGGTCATGTTTTCCTATACGCAGCTCCTAAATGCAGCCTGCGGATTATCAGAAACTCCAGTCATGGAAACGCCGAAATAAAGAAAATCCAAAATGACGAAAACTTTTCGAATGACGTTCATAGGGCTGAACCCAGCCCTAGTCTTATCACAATTCTGAAGTTGACCAATGAATGATCACTCTTCCTCCCGAACTACCACCATGACCTTTCAGGAGGTGGGACCTCGAACGGAAGGTGCCCCAGGCTTCAATCCAGATGAGTTTTTCGAGGCTTGGGTCACTGGTCAAAAGGCACTTCCCACTGACAACGACTTGAGATCCTCCATCATCTCAACATTCAGACTGCCTGAGAACGACGACTATGTGTACCATGCATCGGCAAGCGTGACCCTCGCACAGATACAAGCAGCTATCGGCCATGGTGGAGGATCTGGTCTACACAATTGGTACATGAATGAAGAGGGGAAGCCGGTAAGGGGCGCCCTGCAGTCGTTCAATAGTCCCAAGTGCTTGACGATCTGATACGCAGGCTGCTTCGCTCCCGCCTTAGCTACCTCCACCGCCTCTAAACGACATTAGAGCATACACCTCAATCTTCGCCCCTACTACTGCACCGTCAAAGGTCTTAAATGGCTTTGCGGCGAATGCGAAGAAGGGTTCTATACGAGCGAAGGTTGGTTCGTATCTACAGGCCAAGAGAATGCTTCCATCAGCAATGGTAGTGCCGAAGTCGAAAAAGCATCTCAATCCATACTATGACTTTTGGTGCTGGTCATGTCAAAACCTCGAATGGGTGGGCCCAGAGGAGGGGACGGCGAATGTCAAAACGAGCCATCATGTCTTGCCGATCTTCATGCACCATTTTGGCTGTGTGGTACCCACTCATGAAAGTCTGGAAATTATCAAGCAAAAAGCTGGGAAGAGGGGTGTGATTGAAATCGGCAGTGGGAACGGCTACTGGACCTACGTGCTTCGTCGACTTGGGGTCACTGTACATGCGGTCGACAATCTGCAGAGCGAGTATCGGACGCTGTGGATTGGGGACACAATTAAAAAAGATGGGAAAAAGATGGGAAAAAGATCCTGAAAGATGAGAAGGGTGCAAAAGACGCTGTGCTGCTGATGGTGTATCCCATCGTTGGTTCTGGGTTCACTGCCAATATACTTGAGGCCTATAAGGGTGATATAATTTGCGTGGCTGGAACACAAAATGGAAACGGTTATACCGCCTTCAAAGACCGGACCATCGCTGACTACATGTCAGCGGAGAGGAAAGATTTTGAGAAGACGATCCAAATACCCTTGCCGTCGTTTGCAGGGAAAGACGAAGCATTGTTAGTGTTCGAACGCAAAAATGCATGATTTGAACTTCGTAGATGACGAATTCTTGCCATACTGGCCAGGTTCTCTCAGTACAGTTCTTTTTATACCGCACTGCATTGATATCCACTCATGATGAAGCAAATTCAAATTGAGAGTGCTGATTGGCTAGATCATGATGAGTAAGCGATTGGCTTGATAGCTTTCCGACGCGTCGCTCAATGACGCGAAGTCGCAACCTCTTTCGCATTAACGCAGCATTAAATGTAAAGATTGAATGATGGCTCAACGCTCTGTAGAAGTGGTGTTTGCGAAAAAGCCAATAAACTGCATCTACACTCTACCATCTACCAATGAAGTCGAATCAACCACCCCAGCGCTGATCTTCACCCATGGAGCCGGTGGCACTTTACAGTCGGAGGCAGTTGCGAATTTTGTCGATGGCTTCATCTCATCACCATCGAAATCTTCAATAATCTGCTTTCAAGGCAACATGAATCTCGAGTCCAGAGCTAAGATGTTCACTGCTGTTATAAACTCCGGCAGCGAGCAACCGGAACTTGAGATAACGACTAGCCCCCAATGTCTTGGAGGAAGAAGCATGGGTGCGAGGGCTGCAGTAATGGCTATTACGGAGGAGACTACGCACTTGGTGCTTATTAGCTACCCACTGCATACAGACAAGGAAACTCGTGATCAGATACTTCTGGATCTACCTGAATTCATGAAAGTCATCTTTGTCAGTGGAGAACATGACACCATGTGCGATCTGAAAAGACTCGAGGATGTCCGCAAGAAGATGACATGCAAAACATGGAGAGTGGTTGTCCAGGCAGCGGATCACGGAATGAACATCAAGCCCAAGGCTGCTACACAGGAAATGGGAAAGGCTACCGGCAGGGTTGTTGCAAATTGGCTGGCATCTTCTGATGACAATTTGAGAGAAGGCTGGATCATTTGGGATGCCGAGAACGAAATTACGCAATGGAGCGGATGGTCCTCCAAGCGTCAAGATTTAGAGACACCCAAAAATGAGATGGCTGGATCGCTATCAGAGGAAGCTTCAAAGAGCAAGCCAAAAGCTCGGAGTCAAGCTGAAAAGCCTAAGAGGAAGGCGTCAAGTCGCAAGCGCAACCGAGTAGTGGTCGACGTGAATCCGACCAACGACGACATTAAACTTCCGTCTCGAAAGCGTCGAAAGACCTGATTTTCACTATGATCTCATTGCTACATCCTGGTCGCTCAAATGGGCTATGGGGAATGTTGCTAGGGTAAGCTTTATCATGGGACTTCGATTCGACTTGCAAGATTGTTCATCTTGGCAATACATTCCAACGTGTTTCACTGTTGCGAGTACATCAGCCACTCCATTTCACGAGGTCATTTACTACTTCGCTGCTTATTCAACTTACCCTCTTACTCACCCCGGGGCCCCAAATGTATTGCTGACGAGCATCAAAATACAGAGGACAATCCATCATACGTATGGCAGCATGGTGACTCGACAGACGACCCCGGTCCAGGCGTTCAAGAGGGGTCGAAATATCTTGAAGCATATCGTCAATTGTCAATATTCTTTACTAGTATCTACCGCAACTGGCGTCGCTGGCGCTATATACTTCTTCATCATTGGTCCGAGGAACATCGTGGGAATCACAGGCATTGCAGTGGCCTTTGTCGCGGTCCGTATGCAAATGCCCCAAGTAAATCCTGATATCTAACGGACTCTTAGTCGGCCTTGTCTGCAGTGTATCTCATTCTCCATCAGATACTAGCATGGCGGTATTGTAAGAGTAGCACAGACCTATATCGACGACGCAAAGATGCCTTGAGCTCGGCGTGTATGACGACATCCAGTCTGGTAATCATCGCTTGGCTGACTGCCTCAATTCTGGGATTGATCTCTGCATCAAAGGCACCATTCTGTGACATCAAACAGCCTGGGACGCTGGAGTGGAAAACCATCGTTGGGTGCAAAATTCAGCGCGCAAGTGTTGCCGGATCGTTATTGACCCTGTTAGTCCCGTCAAAATAATTTGGTCGTGGTAGAACTGATCGTCGTAACAGCTTCAATTCATGCATCTTGTTTTACGCGCTCACGCACTCGGATAGGCCATTTGCCGCATCACTCCTGGGCATACACATCAAGAAGCTCAACGTAGAGCAAGAAGTATATCTGTCGTCAGATCTGAGCACTCCCTCGTCGGAGAACTCATGTGAGAAATCCTTCGCTGTACCGTCCTGCGACCCCAGATACTATTCCACTGTGGACACCCCTACGCCGCCACCTCGAGTACGAAGGTCATGGCTCCCCCCTTTGAAATTCCAAGCTCCTCTGGAGACTGACCACCCGGCGCTCCGATCGCTTCTAGTACCATCCACCGCTGCTTCACAGACTAATCTTCTGCCCTCGCCAATCTATCCTAGTCAAGCGACCAGGTCTTTCACTCACCCTGGCCTCAGCCGCAGCCATACCGCAGTAACCGCAGCCTCCTCTATCTATAGCCGCGAAACCACAGACTCGACCTGCACGGTCCACTCCAGCGCCTTCAATTCCTACCCAAGTACCTTGGATTCCTACCTTAGTAGCATGAGTTCTCTCAGCTTATGCAGTCATCCTGTTGGTTGTGGTCTTTCTGGCAGTAACAATGTTGCTTCATCCAGACCAAGCGTTCCTGCAATACCCGAGGAGTATCGCCACCGAAGCCACAGCTTGCGAGACGGGGGTTCGCCAGTGAGGCCAGGATCAAGGCCTGGCATGCCACCAGCGGGATTTTGGGAGCATATCAGCGCGGAGCAGCAGAGGCAAAGTTCAACGCAACAAAAATGCTCCGCGACTGTGTGGCCCGGCTCGTGGTCGGAGCAAAGGCCAACGTTCGAGCTTGACGGCCCTTCAAGACGGACAACAGCTATGGCGGAGCAACCGAGACACTGTACTCCGAGGCCAAGCACATCGCCAGAGCACTGGCCAAGCGCGCAGTCTACAGTCCCAGAGACATGGAGCCCATACCGTAACGGCCCGCTGCTTAGCTCCCCGGACAAAGCCATACTACGAACAAACATCAACAAAGGCAACGTGATGAAAGTCGGCAAGCAGACATCGTTCGAAATGGTGACAGTGGGCAGGAAGCGATCATATGAGCATATGAGGAAGGAGAGCCAAGTCATCCCAGAAGTAGATTATGGCAAGCTTCAGGAGCCCGGGCATAAGAGGAAGGATAGTCGTACTTTGGTCAAGCAGAGACAGCCTTGGGATTCGGTGCCGAGGCACGAGAGGGAGAAATCGAATTTCTAGGGCGGAGGGAGACTTCTTCGTTGGTTTGACTCATCAAGATTCTTTCATGAGACTAAGGAGAGAAATAGGGGCCTAGTGTTGACAAACTTGCATTGAATACTTCATTGGTGACATAGCTGCGACTGCGTTCTCGTCATGTAAGCTCGAAAAAATTCATTGCAAATCCCTTATCCCACCATGAAAGAATCTTACCATAGTATGGCCGTTATTGGCCGCGCAGTCCCCCACCGATGAAACCTAGAAACAAAGGGACTGAGACAAAGGACCTGCTCCGAGACCTCCCAGGCGATAAATAGACCCTGATCTGTTTCGACCTCTTTTTCCCCTTCATACACCTCCATCGAAGACTCACCGTACCAATCGAAAATCGAAAGAAATCAAGCATCATGCCCGCAGGAATGAATCCCGACGCGAATTTCGAACTGCCTGCCCCGGTCGCTGCTCACCCCAGGAAGACCTTGATCAAGAACACTCCTACCAAGAAAGGCGCACCCAAGAGAAAGGCACCAACTACCCTGGCATCTCACCGCAAACCCCGCGAGCGCAAACAGCCTACCCGCTACGGTTTTTACCCTGACCTCCCCAAGCCGAAGCGAACGATCGCCAAGAAGCACTAAGAAGAACGTCGCCGTCGTTAAGGTTGTTGTGACGGAGTATGAAGCTGTGAAGGAAGGATCGAGATGTGCTTGGGTTGAGTAGGCTGGGTTGGGATCAGTTAGGGTTTTTTTACCCGCGGTTTTTCTTGGGTCTTAGTCTACACTCATGATTTTTAACAATGAAGCAGCTGCTCTTAACGTTGAACGATCCTACTATTTACGTATTTGAAAACCCAATAGAACCGAACCGAATATCCCGCAAGAAATGCAAATGCGCATGGTTGTGTACCGCTTAGCCTTATCGTCGTAGAACTTGTCTTTGGCACGACCGCACATGCTTGCCCCAGCCAACCAAGTTTCAGCACTCCCTCGGCTTCACACCCGCCAAGATACCGCTTCCTTGCACTAACCCAACCATTTATTCCACTCGGGTACAGCCTAGCGACACCCAAAACATGATGTCTTACCCTTGCCGCCCACCCTGGCTAACTTCCGCTTGCTTTTGCACTTTGGCAGCAACAGAGGCTAGCTAGCTTTATCCTCATCTTAAAATTGTGCCCATCAATCATCCCATCCCCACTTTTGAGTGCAGGCGCCAAAGATGTTCATTTTTCTGCATTCCAACATGTCTTTGGGTAACATACCCAGTGAACAAGTTTGGATGGCGGAGTTCCCTGGCTCGTTGTGCTCCAATAGAGAACCTTACTGCGTGGAAGAGTTTTGTTTCACCAACAGCGAAAGCGCCCGACGAAGGTAGCTGAGTAATAGATTGGTATAATACCTCTGTCCGAGGTTAATTTCCATAAAGAATGCTCGGATTCCCATATATCCATTACCAGCATATTGCAATCACAGCCGTCACGCGAATAGGTGAAAAACGTAGAGTACCAACCTCTTACTGGCTCACTCTAACCTTCTCCAAAGCGTTAGCTGACAATTATGAAGTAGCGTAGTGAGTTGGACCCGGTATGTAAAGGAACGATTGTTCGCAAAAATGATAAATGCTTCGGCTTGGGTTCCATCAACTATATAAAATAAGTAGAGGACGCCTCTTAGCGAAACGGCCGCTTGCAGCGGTCAAGACTGAGGATGACTCGATAAATAGAGGTCTGAAAATAATTCACTCCGTGGCAGAATTATAGCTGATCCTCTGACCTAGATTTTGTAAGGCCCCATTATAATCGTAAAGCTGTCTAAATGTTATATCAGCGCGAGCGGTCACGAGAAGAGCGAAATTGCTCGCTACGTCGCTCTCGGTAGGGGGCGATGTGGAGCATTCCTTGCCGAAAAGAAGGACCATCCGGTGGCTCGCTTTTCCTTGGATGATCCTGACCATTATATTCAACTAATTGAGCCTGGGAAGAGAGTAGCCGCGTTGCGCAACACGGCCCGAACCAAGCAATGTTCGACATAGGGTACCTTGACATTGATACTGATGATTTGGTCAATGTTCTGGCTATCTCCTCCAATATTTTATAGGCTTCCGAAATGCTATTGTGTGACCCAATCCATACTTCATGTGCTTCTTCGTCTTACGCACTCCGTCACGTTATTGGTAAACGTGGGTAAACCGGGACTAGCCTTACTAGTCTCCCCTAGGGACATAATGTTGCGCGAGATGGACCTTGGAACATGGTCGTTGGGCAATCACGCGTGATTCGATGACAGGTTCGAGAACCATTTCGCATTGATATCGCTACACCTATCACTTACGAAATACGAACAGCCATTGAGTTCTGAACGTCATGGTGATCGGGACCAAATCGTCGTTTACTTCGAAGCTGTGGTATCTGCCTATCAAAAAGGAACATGGGTTGCTGACCTTGACCTGTTCGACCTATTTCAAAATATCGGCCAAATTGTATACCCAAATTCCCCGTTCCATTACCTCCCAATTGATTGGCCCCATAGACCAGTGGCGAAAGTGGACTCTTCAACTTTTGATGGCCTAACGTCAATTGACAATTGGTACGATTATCTCGATCGCCCTACGAACGCCACAATCATTCGGGCGAACAACAATTGGGTCGTGCGGCTTGCTTTCGCTGCAATTCCTTTTCCGGATCGAGAGAAGCTCATCATTGGCTCACAGGAGATATGCTGGCCTGCGCAAAATGTACTATTGAGGATACAGGCTTATCGAATGACAAACGGCTTTTTCTAGGCCGATCATGTTTCATGACTCTATAAGAGGATGAGAGTACGCCACGGAACGACAGTTATATTAAGCACACCGGATATGTGCTCGAATCAGCAGATTGGAACACCCCCACACAGTATATGACTGTGCAAGGATTGTTGGAATTGGAGCGGTCTAGAGATCAGGAGGAGGAGAGGAAAGCGCCTGAGGTCAAGGTTGGGTTCTTTTAGCGTGTGCAGAAAGCTTGCGAATCCTTGGCATTTTTTTTATTTTATTTTCCCCGCGCAACTGGCCCATGATTACTAGTAAATGGCCAGAGACGCTAAAATAACTATAGATATCGCCTTATTTACTCCTTAAAATTGGTTTATATATTACCGGCTAGTATTCGCTCTTCTAAAGTCTTTATATCGGTCTTAAATATATAGTCCCTAGTATTATACCTAAAGTACTTTATTATAAAGCGATCGTATCGACTCCTATTTACTATATATTATAGAAAATCGCTAAAGGTCCCGTTAAATTATAGTTATATATAATTAAAGTATTATTTAAATTATATTTTTAAAATGTTAAAGTTTAATTTAATCGGGTTAAAATCGGGTAAATAAAGAGAGAGGAAACGAATATTATAATTATATTCTCGAATAATTTTTATTATCCGAGGGTAGTAATGAAAGTTAGTATTATTTATAATAATAATACTCCTAGGGCCTAGAAATAAGTTATAATAAAAAAATAATTCGTTAATAATTTATTTAAAAAACTTTTCTATATTAAACTAGCCCTCTTTAATAACTATATAAAATAAATAATCGTTAATTATATATATAGGAAATACTCTCTATAAATAGCCTCGTCTTCGACTAGCGTAGTAACGAGCTAGGCGGTTAACTAGTATATATACTCGATACCGCTAGTCTATAGACTCGTTAAATAGCGACTCGTTAACGAATATTAATTATTTAATTATAGAATAAAATATTTATATCTTTTAATTTAAACGGAGTTCTATATTTTATTTATACTCTATATACTACGCTAGTATCACGGGGTAGACTTTAGTAGGAGTATTATTATAAATATCTATTAAAACGGCGGGCTGAGCCCTACCGCTAGCTCTATCGAAATTTAAATAATTCTAAAATTCTAATTTATTAGGGCCAAATCCTCTATAGAATAATTAATATCTTTTATACTATATACTATTATATTAACCCCGTATTAAATAGTAGTAACGGCGATATTAATATAGAACTATACTTCTTCTATATTAATAAGAACGATTATATTAGTTATAAATAGTAAAATAACCTCTAAAACGGCTAATACACTCCCTGTTAACTACTATATTTAAAATAATTTACTCCGTATCGATAGCGAGTTTTATATATATTATATTTAGTATTTCCGTATTATACTCTATTATTTTAAATAAATACTTTTAAACTTTTTATTAAGTTATTAAAATAGTCTTTTCAATACCCTTTTCATTTAGGGTATTTATAGTAAATATTAAACTAAATATTTAGAACGTCTCTTTATTTATTTTCTTTTTATTAATATAGTTATTTATTTTAATAAACTACCTATTAGGTAAATATCTATATCGGTAAATCCAGAATAACAATTCTGCAAAATCGCTACTTAATCGGTGCAAAATGCGCATTTTGCAGCCTTGGCAAATCTTGGCGCCAAGATTTTAAAGTTAGAGTTAAGGTCTGCGTGGGAGAACTAAACTTAATCCTAAAAGTGGCTTTATAGCCCTATAGGGCAACGCTAGTAAAAATCTAATTAAAAATTCGGAATCTAGGCTAAAAACAGATTTAGTAAGATATTTATATTCCTATATAGGGGCCCTAGTCTAGATACTCTTAAAAGTTAAAGTCAAAAAAAAAAGTTGCTAAATCGGTACTTAATCGGTGCATAATGTACTTAGAATACAGGACATGAGTAGATACGTAATTCTAGTATTTTATATAATTTCGGTGTAAAATACGTAAAAATCGGGGTTTCCCAAGTTACCGATATAGCCTAGTAAATATATTACTAGCTATATCTTTTACGCTTCCGCTATAGAAAAAAGAATACTAGTTTTTTAATACTACTCTTATATTATTCTCCTAGTATTACTACTTTTAGTATTTATTATTAATTATTATCTTAGTTATTACCCTAGAAGAAGTTTAGTTAAACTTTATTATAATTAATTTTACTTTCTATTTATAAAATTTTTTATTATTAAATAAATATATCCTAAAATAAGTAAAAGTTATTTTTAATATTAAATAAATAGTTATTTAGATAATTATATAGTTTTTTAATCCTCCTACTAAAGTACCTCTTTAGTATTTATTAAAGAGAGGCCGGAAAGTGAAATAATTTAATAATAACCTCTCGGAGTATATTAAGTTTAAATAACCTATTATATAGTTACCCTAGGTTATTAATAAAATAATTATAATACCGTTTATTAGCGCTTTCCGAAGGGATATTAAAGAACTTCGTTAATATCTATAAAAGAAATAACTTTTAGAAGACGAAAACGAAAACGAAGAAAATATAACTCTTTTTAAATATTTAACTATAACTCCCGAATAAATAATAGATTTTATAGAATCGCTAGAGATTTAGGTCGTTATTAATAAGTTAGTAACTAAGATAAAAACCGGCCCGGTAGGACTTTAAAACCTAGTAGAGAAGAATAATTTAATTAGTTATAATAGTATTAATATTAGAGTAAACGCCTAGAATAAACTAAAACTTAAAGAGATTAGGTTCTTCGATTTTAAAGGTAATAAAAAGAATAATCTATTTACTTTAAGAAAGTATACTATATATAAGAATATTTTCAATTTTAAAAATCGCGTTAACGATATAATTAAATAGTACGACGAAGAAGAAGTACGAAAGCTTCTACCTTTATATCTTAGAGAAATAATTTTTAAATAGTTCTCGAATAAGTTAAATATTAATATTAAGGTATTAATACGTACCTTCGCTAGCCCTAAATAAATAAATCGTTTTATTAAACGATTTAAAATAAAGATACTAGAAACTATATATAAACTTCGTTTTAATAAATATAAATTCGTTTAAATACATACTAGTAAGATATTTAAATAATATATAAATAAGATATTTAATCTAACTAGGGCCGCCGATATTCCTAATATATATTAATAAATATTTATAATCTATAATTATATTAACTCTAATTTTAAGTCTTTTATTAATCCGCCTAAATTTAACGTCTTATTAAATAAATTCTTTAATTTATTTAATATTAAGGAAGAAGTCTAGCTAGGAATAATACGAAGTAATAAAATAATTAAATCTCTACCGCCTCCTAAGCTAAAGAGTTTATAGTAAAACTAGTAGAATTATTAATAACCTAACTAGTTTCGGTTATAATAGAACTAGCTACTTTAGGTTATTTTTTATTAATTTATTAATCCGGCCTATTAAAATATACTAAATATCTTTTAAATATAGTAGTAGCCTCGTTAAATTTAACTACTACCTATTTAGTTATAAATTACTAGTAGTAGTATTAAGAATATATCTTTCCCTCCTAGAAATAGAAATCGTCTTAATTATTAACCGCGTTAAGAAAACCGCGGGCCTATAACCGGTAGTTATAATTTTAATTATTTCGGGTAATAGTAAATACCCCCTAGGCGTATAACTATTTACTATAAAACCGAGGTATAAAAGAATTATTTTTAAAAAAATAATACTATAGAGCTTTAAATAGAAGAGTAATCTACGTTTAATATTAATTATATTAATAAATAGAACTAGAATTAGTAGTAAATAAATTATTATAATAAATAGGACGAAATAACTAGTTATTAGATAATTATTATCGATTCGCCTAAATAAATCGAGTGCCGTATCTATAAAGAGTTATTCTCTTCTAAAAATATACTATATATATACTTTAGAAGTTAAAGTTTAGGTAGAAACCCTATTAAAACCTCTTACCCTAAATATTTAATTATAAATATTATTTAAAAGAGTAAATAGTCTTTAGTAATAGACGAGAATACGGAAACTT
>JAABUS010000704.1_pt1 | contig 82545 bp, 72 predicted proteins | sample 5560161 | NCBI WGS metagenome assembly JAABUS01 (sample SAMN10711885, study PRJNA513376) | rock metagenome | isolation source: Antarctica rocks | place: Antarctica: Victoria Land, Trio Nunatak nord | collected 2016-01-04
TCATCAAGCGGAACGAACTGCACAAGTTTAAAGTGCTGCCCAAAAGATGGGTGGTGGAAAGGGCTTTTTCCTGGACCGATGCCAACAGGCGGAACTCAAAAAACTATGAGCGTTTAAACGATACTGCAGTGGCTATGGTACATTTATCGTCCATAAGAATTATGCTGAACCGTTTTTAAACAGCTTCTCAGCTGGACTTTAGCCAAAAATGTAGAGCCGACAACTGAAGTGGCATAAGTGTGTTTTATACTGACCAAACATACAAAACGATGCTTACTTTACCAGTTGAAGGCTTAAGGACAATATTACCTTTCCGTCCTGTTTTTTCCAAGCGAACGTTTGCTCTAATATCGGTTCTGCTTTCCGGCGGGCTGCTGGCGAGCGGCCCTATAACGATTTGTGCTGTACTGCGCCTGTGCGGTCTCGGTTCGGATCGGACATTCCATAAGTACCACCGTTTTTTGGGCAGGGCAAAGTGGAGCAGCCTGAACGCCTCCCGTATACTGCTGAATTTGCTGATAGTAGCCTTCTGTAAAGTGGATGGACCGCTGGTTTTTGGTATAGACGAAACCATAGGGCGCAGACGGGGTGCAAAGATCAACGCCAAAGGTATTTACCGTGATCCAGTGCGTCCGTCCCATCCGCACTTTGTGAAGTGTAGCGGATTAAGGTGGGTGTGCCTGATGCTGCTTTCTCCCATAAACTGGGCTGGTAAAGTATGGGCACTGCCTTTTTTAACTGCGCTTGCGCCCTCGGGGCACTATTGCAAAGCGCGGAACAAAAAGCATAAGAAGATCACCGATTGGGCACTGCCTTTTTTAACTGCGCTTGCGCCCTCGGGGCACTATTGCAAAGCGCGGAACAAAAAGCATAAGAAGATCACCGATTGGGCGCGGCAGATGATTAGGGTACTGGGCAGATGGCTGCCGGGCAGAAAAGTAATTGTGGTAGCAGACAGCAGTTATTCGGCTTTGGAACTACTGAATACCGTTAAAGATAAGGCCACGCTGATTACCCGTTTGCGGCCCGACGCGGCTTTGTATGAACCTGCGCCTGAAAGAAAGGCCGGGCAGATAGGTAGAAAGCGCTTGAAAGGCAAACGCCTGTCCACACTGAAAGAACAGTTAACTTCTCCAGCTTTATGCTGGCAAAGTGTTATCGTTCCGCAGTGGTACGGGCAGAAGAACAAAAGAATGGAACTGGGCAGCGGCACGGCTGTCTGGTACCATAGTGGTATGGAGCCTGTGCCTGTACGCCGGGTACTGCCCCGGGATATGAAAGGTAAAGGAGAACCTGCAGCCTTGCTGGGCACAGACCTTACTTTGGATGGGCTAACAATAGTGAATTACTTTATTAGAAGATGGACACTGGAAGTTACCTTCAGAGAAGTCAGGACCCATTTAGGTGTGGAGGGCCAGCGGCAATGGCCAGACCAGGCTATTGCCCGAACCACACCGCTACTGTTAAGCTTGTTCAGTATTACGGCCTTATGGGCAGATGAGCTTAACAGACAGGGAAAACTGCTTGTTCAAAAGACGGCTTGGTATCAAAAGCAGCAGCCCACTTTTTCCGATGCCTTGGCTGCTGCCCGAAGACAGCTCTGGGCACATCATCCTTTTTGCATCTCTGATGAAAGCCACCCAACCACTCAAATATCCGTCCGGTGGATCGCCTTCCTCACCGAAACCCTTGCCCGTGCCGCCTGATTTGGCTAAAGTCCAGCTAAGGGAAAAATCAAATTTGAAGCAACTATTCTGCACTACGGCCAATCATCTCGATTTTTTTTAAAAATCGGTCAGGTAAAAGAAGCATCCACTATCGGCCGGGTTTAAGCATTGGCCGCAATCCCTTATCTTTGTGTTTTCAACATAAAAATATGCTCAAAGGATTTTTCACAATACCGGAACCTGTTAACGAACCGGGTTTAAATTACGGGCCGCACAGCGTAGAACGTGCGCTGCTTAAAAAAGCGATTGCAGAAGCGCGTGCGCAGGAAATGGATTTGCCGATGTACATTGGCGGCCGCGAAGTGCGCACGGAAAACAAGCTGGTTATTCGGCCGCCGCACGAACATAAACATGTGCTGGGTTATTTCTCGGAAGGCGATGCCGGGCACGTGCATGAAGCCATTGCGGCGGCATTATCGGCCAAAGAACAATGGGAAAACCTGGCTTGGGAGCAGCGCGCAGCTATTTTTTTAAAGGCTGCCGATTTAATTGCCGGTCCATATCGTTATAAAATTAACGCGGCCACGATGTTGGGGCAATCCAAAAATGCTTTTCAGGCGGAGATTGATGCCGCTTGCGAATTCATTGATTTCCTGCGTTTTAACGTGGCATATATGTCGGAAATCTATGCGCAGCAACCGGCTTCGGGCAAAGGTGTTTGGAACCGGATGGAACAGCGGCCGCTGGAAGGGTTTGTGTTCGCGCTGACACCTTTTAATTTTACCGCGATTGCCGGAAACCTGCCTGCTTCGGCAGCGATGATGGGCAATGTGGTGGTATGGAAACCTGCTTATCCGCAGGCTTATGCAGCAAACGTGATCATGCAGGTTTTTAAAGAAGCCGGTTTACCGGATGGTGTGATCAACCTGATTTATGTAGATGGGCCGGTTGCCGGAGAAGTGATTTTTAACCATCCGGATTTTGCGGGGATCCATTTTACCGGATCTACCAAAGTTTTCCAAAACATCTGGCAAACAATTGGCAACAATATCCACAAATACAAAACCTACCCGCGCATTGTAGGCGAAACCGGCGGCAAAGATTTTATCCTGGCGCACAAAAGTGCCCATCCGGAGATTGTGGCAACGGCATTGCTCCGTGGTGCTTTTGAGTATCAGGGACAAAAATGTTCGGCAGCTTCGCGTGCTTATCTACCCAAATCTTTGTGGCCGGCAATCAAAGAAAAGCTGGTTGCTGATCTGGAAACGATCAAAATGGGGGCGGTGGAAAATTTTGAAAACTTCATCAATGCCGTCATTACCGAAGCTTCTTTTGATAAACTGGCCACCTATATTGATGCGGCAAAAACAGCATCCGGTGTGGAGATTATTGCAGGCGGAAATTATGATAAGTCGGTTGGTTATTTTATCGAGCCAACCATCATCCAAACGCAAGACCCGAAATATGTAACCATGTGTGAGGAATTGTTCGGGCCGGTTTTAACGGTGTATGTATATGAAGATGAATCTTTTGAGGAAATCATGGAAATTATCGATACCACATCTGCTTATGCGCTAACCGGATCGATTATTTCCACCGATCGGTATGCTATTGAAAAAGCAACCTACAAGCTTAGGAATGCCGCCGGAAATTTTTACGTGAACGATAAATGTACTGGTGCCGTGGTTGGCCAGCAGCCGTTTGGCGGTGCCAGAGGTTCCGGCACGAATGACAAAGCCGGTTCGATGATCAATTTACTGCGCTGGGTTTCGCCAAGAACGATCAAGGAAACTTTTGACCCGCCGGTGGATTATCGGTATCCATTTTTGGATCGGGAATTGTAGGATTTAAGAAAGTCTGGCTGGGAGGCCAGGCTTTTTGTTTAATGTTGAATGATGAAGAGATATCATAAAAAAAGCAGGGGAAGTTTTATTATTTCAACCGGGTTTCAATATCCATTCTTTCATGTAAGATTCTGATTATTTCAATAGTTTCATCATCACTTTTTCTATAAAATATTAGATGGGATTTCAATTCGTTGCCCGGTAACCTGGTTTTATATTTTCCATTGATTTGCCATCTTCAAAATGTTTAGCGATATATTCAAACTCGTTAATGAGCAAGTTATAATATCGGTCAGCTTGTTTTTTCGACCATGTTTTCGATGTATATAACCAAATATTTTCAAGGTCTTCAATCGCTTTTGCACTTATGTAATAAGTGATTTTCATACATGTCTGTCATGTAAATCTTGCAAATGTTTTTTAGGATTGAAATTTTCGATGATAATGCTTTGTTCTCCGAGTTCTAATTCTTTTTGCAACTGTTTCGTTTTCTGTTCTTCCTGTTCAAGTAATCGCAAAGCAGTTCTGATAACTTCACTTGTTGAATTATATCTACCGGAAGCTATTTCAGTATTTATAAAATCTTCAAAATAACTTCCTAATAATATAGACGTATTCTTTCCCATTTTAAATCGCTTTTATTCAAAAGTACCAAAAATCGGTATAAATTTAAGTTTGTATTTTAAATTTATTAATTGTGATACTCCGAAAGTTATTGGTATCCTTTTTTGGAAAGGGAGTTGTAGGATTTGAAAAGTCCAGCTGGGAAGTTGGACTTTTTTATTTGGTATTGATTTTATAAAATCTAATTTTTGATAATTGGAGTGTAAATAAAATGAAATAGCCGTAGCTCTCTTTTTATTTAAATCGACAGCTATAAACATATACTAACTTAATAATGTTCATCATTGCTTTTAAATCCGATTAGCTTTCTTGGTTGTTCCTGTGGTGCAAGTAAAGAATTTATTATGTCTAAATATTCTTTCGCAATATTTATCATTTTTTTTCTTGAATGTTCAATAATGTCATGATTCAATTCTTTATTAATTATATTTTCAAGTATTGAAGCAATATTTTTTAATTCTTTTACTCTTGGAGTACCTATAAATTCGTTAGCTTTTGTTAGCCAAATGGGAAATAAACTTGGTAACTTTTCAATCAAAGCAGCAGTTATCTCAGGTATAGAGTTTAGACCTTCTGTTAACTCCCTGGATAATTCAGGGTATTTTTCATTAAACAATTCAGGATTTAAACTAACCCAATATAAAAACAAATCTAGATACAGGTCATTGCTTAAATACTTTGGATTAATTTCTTCTGTGTTTTCTTTTTTTGTTGCCGTTTTCATTTTAGTATTTTTACTTCATATTATAATTATTTACAAATAGTAGACAGTAGAAATTTCCAATCACGATATTTTGGTCTTAGGATTTTCAATCCGATAATGCTTCTTTTATCCTTGTAAAAACAGTATATGCAATAGAAACTTCTTGATTAACCGTTTGGCTTCTCTTTTAAATTTATCCGAAGGAATAACATTAAAGCTTATTTAAAAATCCGCCCAAAGTCTGTTTTGATCCTTGGCTATTTCTTAAAACAGCAACCTGGTCAAAAGCTTCTTTAAGGTCTAATCTAAGTTTTAAAGCCTACTCATATTCTTTCAGCTTATTGAGCACTTTTTCCGATTCCGACAATGGTAACTGAACAGCTTGCGTGTTTCCGTTCATATCGTTTACATATTGAAGTGTAATTTTCATAATCAAAAAGTAAGATTTGTAATCTGATGCTTCTTCTTTTATCCTCTAAATTTAGTTAAAGTTTCTATCCAAATCCAATACTTTTCAGATACTCTTCGGCGGTCATAATTGGAATTGAAGGATTTTTAAAATCCTTTCCATTTCGAGTAATGATTATATCACAATTAGCAGCTATTGCACTATAATATTGCAAGGCATCTTCAAAATCACTAAAGTTTGAATGCAAGCCTTTTTCAACAATACTATCGTCCATTGCACAAGTATCACTAATGATCTTAAATTTTCTTAATTTTTCTATGACCGCAGTCTGATTTTCAAATTTGGAGAGCAAATAATTAACAGTAGCAAACGAGAGGGGAGAAACTATTATTTCTAACTTTTTCTGATCTGCTAATGTTGCTAATTGCGCGGCGAAACGATAAAAAGGTTCTCGTTCGCCAACCAGATCTAACATAATATTTGTATCAATGAACAGGCGTTTTTTCATTGATATTTTTCAGCTAAATGCGCTGCATATTCTTTCTTATAATCTAAATCAGCAGGAATTTTTACTCCTGTAGATATACTTTTTACAAATGGCGAAATTTCAATTTCATTTTCGTTTTTTGGATCAGCAATCAAAGAACTTAAATAGTTTTCAATCAGGCGCGATAAACTCAACTGCTTTTTTGCGGCGTAGGATTTTGCCTTTTCAATGACTTCTTGTTTTAATTTCAACGTTAGTTTGGCATCCATACGAAGGATTTATACGTACAAATATAAAAATTATATTCGTACTAATTTTTGTTGAATTAAGCTCTTTATTACCCTCAAAACTCATCAGATTTCTTACTCATCGTATTCTTCAACACCTCAATCTTTTTCAAAAACAAATCATCCATCGCTTTCAATACCCGTTTGCGCTGGCCGATACCCAGCAAACCGCCGCTTTTGCCTTTGTCCACATCGTACAAAGTATGTTCCTGGTTGTGGGTTTTATCATTATAAATGAGGATAATATTGTCAAAAGTATAGCGGTAACGGCCTTTTTTCAGTTCCAACTTGATGTTGTAGCGCAGCGTCATCCGTTCATCGCCAATGTTGGTTTGCGTTTTAAAAGTTGCCGGTTCCTCCACCGAAGCAATCAACAATCCGTTGGTTTTATCATCCGTCGTGATTTTGGTGTTTACCAAAGCCAATTTGGTCAGAAATAACCTCGCGTCTTTGTATAAATCAGCAACCATTAATAAAGAATCCACTTCCACCACATTGCCATAATACAAATACCGGTCTTCGGCTTTGTTTGAAATTCACCCGTTGATTGTGCTTTCGAAATAAAGGGCAGTAAAAACAGTATCGACAGTAAGAATTTTTTCATAATTTTTAGTTCTGGTTTGTTTAACATTTTATATGCTAATGTATTGTTTTAATCAGGCTTGGCAATATTTGTTCTTGCTAAAACTGTATTTTGATCACACCAATTTTTACCCTATAAAAGAAGCATTAGTCTAAATTCAATCCAATTTCGCGTAGTAAAATGGCTGCATTAAAAGTTTTACAAGCACCATCTTTAATCTTGTAATCAAAAAACATATCCTGGTTTTGCATTTTAATATCGAAGTGGAAATTGCGGACTTTCTTCGGAAAATCGTCTGCCAAATCAGCAATTTGCAAATCGTGTGTAGCTACCAAAGCAGCCGTTTGCTGGCTCACCAACCGCTCAATAAAAGCTTTGGAACCGGCATATTTATCCTTGCTGTTGGTGCCGCGCAGCATTTCGTCAATCAAAACCAGTACATCGCTTTCGGATGCTGTTTTTATCAAGATCATTTTCAAACGGTCCAGTTCGGCTTTAAAAGTGGAAGTGCTTTCGTTCAGCGAATCTTTAATCCGCATATAACTCACTATTTTCAACACCGAAACCGACAAACTTTCAGCACAAACCGGCGCACCGGCATAAGCTAAAACCAGGTTGATGCCCAGCGTGCGCAAAAACGTGCTTTTGCCAGCCATGTTTGAACCGGTAATCACATCCACCGTTTTGGTTTTCATGCTGAAATTATTGCTGATCCGTTTCTCCGCTGCAATCAAAGGATGGCCCAATGCCAAAGTTTCAACTTGGAAATTTTCTGAAATTTGCGGGAAAGGCCAATCCGGATGATTGTAATGCAACGTACTCAAACTGATCAAAGCTTCAAAAGCAGAAATTACTTCAAAACTGTCGGTTACGTTTTCAGAAGCTGTTTCGTGCCAATCAGAAAGATGGATGGTGCAGCGCAAATCCCAAAGCAACAGAAAGTTTAAAATTGCACCCACAATCATATTCAACCGATAATCAAATTGTTGCAGGATTTTGGCCAGAGATGCAATTTGCAAATGTGCTTTTTGTCCGTCGGAACTGCAACTTGCAACTAACTTTTGCAGATAATTACTTTTCCAAGGTTGTGTTTCGATCCAATTTAAAACTGAAGCAAAGGATGTCAACTGGCTGCTGCTTCTGCTAAAACCGGCGTAAACCTGGTTAACTTGTTTGGTAAAAAAACCGCTGATAAAAAAATTGATCAGCACCAATAATCCAAGTAATTTCAAAAATATACCGGTAAAAACAGTACCAATTAGTAAAACCAAAACCAAAAACGGCAATATTTTTATGTAAGTTTTAAGTCCGTTTTTATCGATAAAATTTAGCTTTTCTTTCAATCCATTTTGCAAACCCTCAGCCAAATTGTGCAGTTCTTTACCTTCAAAAGCAATCAGTTTTGCACGGAAATCAAAGGTTTCTTTAATCAGTTCTTTTAGTTCGATAACGGCTTGTTTCCGGTCTTCAATTGTATTTTTTTCCGCAGAAGATTTGAACCAATTGGCCAGTATATTTCTACCGGATTGTGTATTGCAGCGGTTGATATAATGAAACAAAGAACTTTCGCCAAAAATATCCAAATCATCTGTATAAGGATGCAAACCGTTTACAAAATCAGCACCGTTGTTGTAACTGTTTTTAGCTTGTGATAAATGTTCAATTTCATTTTGTAAAACTTGTAGAAGGTTTGTATCAAAATCAAGTTTTACTTGCAACTTGGATTGCTTTCTGATTAACCCAACAAACATTGAAATCATCACAAAAATAATTGCAATAATATAAATCAGACCTGCATTTCCAACAGCATAAATTAAAGCAACACAAACAAAAAATACAATTAAACGGTAAACAGCAATTTGGTTGATGCTTCTTTTACAGGCTAAAATTTGGGTTTGAAGTCTGAAAATATCTTGTGTATATTGTTCAAAAATATGTTGTTGACTGGCGGTCATGCTAAAGGATTTGAATAGTTTTGTATGAGTTTTATTTGGGCGAAAATATCCAATTCAATCCACATCTGTTTATTTAATTCTGATCCTGTCAAATGAAAATTACGCTTTTGTCTGTGGGGAAAACTGAAGAAAAATATTTGCTTCAAGGCATTGATATCTACCTGAAACGGCTGAAACATTACATCAAACTGGAAATTATTGAAATCCCCGAATTGAAAAACACGAAAGGTTTGAGCCAGGACCAGCAGAAAACAAAAGAAGCGGAACTGATCCTTAAAAAATTAACTTCTACTGATTTTGTGGTTTTGCTGGATGAACGCGGGCAGGAACTTTCTTCGCTCCAATTTGCCGATTTGCTGAACAAAAGGATGTTGGCTTCAACCCAAAACCTGGTTTTTATCATCGGCGGTCCGTATGGTTTTGACAGTTCAGTTTATCAGCGCGCCAACGAGAAACTGTCGCTTTCTAAACTTACTTTTTCGCATCAAATGGTGCGTTTGTTTTTTGCAGAACAGGTTTACCGCGCGTTTACAATTTTAAAGGGCGAACCTTATCATCATGAGTGAGTTCGGTTGACAGTGGCCGGTTACGGGTTGTCTGTTTATGGCGAATAATTAGCATAAATTAGTGGAGTTGGATTTAAAAGCTGCAAGAGCCACCCAGAACTAACAACAGGCAACTTACAACTCACAACTGTTTCCTAACTTTGCAATATGGCCCACGATCATCATCACGCACATCACCACCACGATCATGCACCGAAAATAACGCATTTGACGAGGGCATTTATCATCGGCATTATTTTGAATACGGCTTTTGTTGTTGCAGAAGTTATCGGCGGGTTGTACACGCATTCGCTTTCCCTGCTCACCGATGCCGGCCATAATCTGAGCGATGTGGCCAGTCTGGCTTTGGCTTTGCTGGCTTTCAAGCTTACCAGCGTGGCCAAAAACAGCCAATACACGTATGGTTATAAACGCTCTACCATCATCGTTTCTTTGCTGAATGCTATTATTTTGCTGGCTGCGGTGGTGATTATTGCTTACGAAGCAGCCGTGCGTTTTTTGCATCCGGAACCGATTGCCGGTGCCACAATTGCCTGGATTGCCGCTGCCGGGATTTTGGTAAATGGCATCACAGCCTGGCTTTTTGTGCAAGGCAAAGAGAAAGACCTCAACATAAAAGGTGCTTATCTGCACATGGCGGTTGATGCGGTGGTGTCATTCGGCGTAGTTATTTCCGGTTTGGTTATCTATTTTACGCATTGGTTTTGGGTGGATAGTTTGGTAAGTTTGATCATTGTTGTCGTGATTATTGGCGGGACTTGGAACCTGCTGAAAGAAAGTTTAAAGCTTTCGTTGGATGGTATCCCGAAAGAACTCAATCTGGAAAAAGTAAAAACAGCGATGCTCAAAATCAAAGGTGTTTTGGATGTGCACCACATTCACATTTGGGCGTTGAGCACCACGGAAAATGCACTAACCGCACATTTGGTGATCGATCAAACCAACTTTGCTTCTTTTAGCCATATAAAAGAGGAACTGCGGCATGAATTGCTGCACCTGGATATCCAGCACAGCACTTTTGAACCGGAGTTTTCTGTGGAAAGTTGCAGCAATGTAAGTTGTTGAAATTGACAAATGCTTCTTTTATCAGCCCAAATTTAGGTTGATAAAAGAAGCATTTTATTGCTTCGTCATTTTGATCCGAAGGGAGAGATCTTCTTTAAAACTGAAATCTTAGAGCCTGTTTAAATTTTTTCTGATTTATTTTAGATGCTTCTTTTATCAACCCAAAAACAGGAAATATCAATGCTTCTTTTATCGGTATAAAATTCAAAAATAAAATTTACAGGCATAAAAGAAGCACCAATATTTTTTCAGATGAAAATTTAAACAGGCTCTTACTGTTTCGATGAAGATTTCTCCCTTTGGGTCGAAATGACAAAATATAGCAATGACAGAAAATAGCAATCGTTTTTCGATTGATTACTCTGCTTTCGCCTCAGTTTCTTTTGTAGTTGCTTCCGGTTCTGCCTCAAACTCCGGCCGGGTTTTCAAAATCTCAAACCAACTGATGATTTTTTTAATGTCCGAAGCATAAACTTTATCTTCATCATGCTCCGGTGCTGCTTCATGGAAAAACTCGCGCAACGTTTTTCCATCAGCTTTTTTTCCGTCCGGAATGTTTTCCAGCGTTTTCAGGCGCTCTAAAATATCCGTCAGCTTTAAATCTTCATTTTCACCAAAAACCGTAATTTCATCCAAAGCCGCCAGCTTGGCCGTGCTCAGGTTTACCACCAGTTTCAGTTTTTGCGCATCCAGGCTTTCCAAAATAAAACCGGTTTTGCTTTGTGCCATCGCCCGCCACAAACCCGGTTTCCCGGAAACGGAAACTATTCCATGTAAATTCATTTGTTCAGTTGTAAGTTTTGTGTTGCCGGTTGCCAGTTTAGGGTTGATAGGCCGGGTTGCTTAGAACTGACAACCCGCCACCCACAACAGCCAACTGCTTTAATCAATTACTTCTATACTGGTAATTTTATCGCCCTGACGGATTTGATCAACCACATCAACGTTGTCAATTACTTTACCAAAAACAGTGTGGTTACGGTCTAAATGCGCTGTATTTGCCCGGCTGTGGCAGATGAAAAACTGAGAACCGCCAGTATTACGGCCTGCATGGGCCATCGAAAGTACGCCACGGTCATGATACTGGTTTTCACCGGTCAGCTCACAATCAATTTTATAACCCGGGCCGCCGCTGCCTGCGCGTGCAGAAGTTGAAGGATCTTTGGAAAGCGGATCGCCGGTTTGCACCATAAAATTCGGGATCACGCGGTGAAAAGCCACGCCATCGTAAAAGCCATCTTTTGCTAATTTTGTAAAGTTTGCTACGGTATTCGGTGCATCCTGTTCGTAAAATTCTACGGTCATGTCGCCTTTGTCAGTTTTAATAATTGCTTTGCTCATTTTTTTTGTTTAAAGAGGTGCAAAGTTAGTATTTTAGACCTAATATCAGATTTTGAAATTGATTTAAGATGAAGGGTTTCCGTACTGTTTTTATCACTATAATTTTATGTTTAAGTCGGTTTTGTGTTGATGCGGCTTCCATTTTAATCCCGATGGACGAAACGCAGCATGATCATTTAAAATCCTACGGAATCGCGTTTTGGGTTTTAAAAAACGGCGAAGAAGTAGATTGGCTGCTCAATTATCGCGGCGGTAGTTTTATGTTGAAATACAACCAGAAAGCCGAAACAGAATGCAAGATCAGGGGCGTAAGTTATGAGGTTTTGGCCGATGCAAAAGCGACTTCCATCTTAACAGAAATTACCGATCCGTCCGTGAATATGGATATGGTGAAGCTGGAAAAAGCACCCAAAATGGCTGTTTATTCGCCCAAAAGCAAGCTGCCCTGGGACGATGCCGTAACGCTGGTTTTAACGTATGCTGAAATCCCTTATACCGTTTTGTATGATGAGGAAATCATCAAAGGCGAACTGCCCAAATATGACTGGCTGCACCTGCACCACGAAGATTTTACCGGCCAATACAGCAAGTTTTATTCGGCTTTTCACAATGCGGCCTGGTATATTGAAGATCAGGAACGGCAGGAAGCTTTAGCCAAAAAACTGGGTTTTAAAAAAGTATCGCAAATGAAACTGGCTGTGGCCAAAGACATTCGGGATTTTTGTTCGGGCGGAGGATTTTTGTTTGCGATGTGTTCCGGCACGGATACTTTTGATATTGCTTTGGCAGCCGATGGGGCCGATATTTGCGAACGCATGTTTGACGGCGATGCCGCTGATCCGAATGCGCAATCCAAGCTTGATTTTAACAAAACCTTCGCTTTTAAAGATTTCAAGCTGGACGAAAACCCGTACAGCCACAGTTTCAGCAACATCGATGTAACGCCAACCCGGAGCATTAACCGTGCCGATGATTTTTTTACGCTGTTTGATTTTTCGGCCAAATGGGATGTTGTTGCGTCTATGCTCACCCAAAATCATGATAAAGTGATCAAAGGTTTTATGGGATTGACAACCGCTTTCCGCAAAGATTTGATTAAGCCAAATGTATTGATTTTGGGCGAACTGAAATCTGCTGGCGAAGCACGCTATATCCATGGCGATTACGGCAAAGGGCAATGGACATTTTACGGCGGCCATGATCCGGAAGATTATCAGCACGCCATCGGCGATCCGCCTACGGATTTAAAACTGCATCCAAATTCGCCGGGTTATCGGTTGATTTTAAATAATGTTTTGTTTCCGGCTGCGAAGAAGAAGAAACAGAAAACCTGATGCTGTTTTTATCGGCATAAAATTGGAAAATATTTAGAAGGTTCTGTTTATCATTAATTATAAGAATTGTTATAAATTTAGCAATGCCTTCTCAACCTAACTTTAAATGTATATTCCAAAAAACTTCTTAACTACAGATCAGGATGAAATTATTGCTTTTATAAAGCAATATAGTTTTGGAACAATCATTACTGCCAAAGCAAATCATCCAACGGCTACTCATTTGCCTTTTTTAATATCAAAAAGAGAAGATAAAGTAATACTTACTTCTCATTTTGCTAAGGCAAATTTGCAATGGGAAGACTTAGAAGAAAATACAATTTTAGTAATCTTTAATGAGCCTCATGCTTACATTTCACCTAAGCATTATGAGAAAGAGTTAAACGTGCCAACTTGGAATTACTTTTCAGTTCATGCTTATGGGCATGCTAATTTAATCGCTGAAGAGAATCAAACTTTTGATGTTCTTGAAGCAACAATTAACAATTATGAAATCGGTTATAAACAACAGTGGGACAATTTGCCACAAGATTATAAAGTAAAGTTGGTTAAAGGGATTGTTGCATTTGAAATTGTGGTTACTGATCTGCAAGCAAAGAAAAAATTAAGTCAAAATAAAAGTGAAGCAGAACAAAATAAAATAATTGATTCGCTTTCTTTAAGTGAAGATAAAAATGAGCGGGACGTTGCAAAATACATGGAACAGAATATTTTGAAGAATAAGGATTACATATAGCAATATCAGTTTTACAGTGCTAAAAGAAGCATCATAAATTCCAACTATCGTTTGATTTTAAATGATTGTTTTGTTTTTGGCCGGAAAGAAAAAGAAGCAGAAAACGTGATGCTTCTTTTATCGGTATAAATCTTGTTTAGTAATGGCCCATTTTATTTGCTATCCAATCCTTCCTATTAATTCAGTCAAAAATCCAATTATATTACTTTTATATTTTAAAAAAATACGCTATTAATTAACATTAATTTTATCAAGGCTGCCATCTTTTCTGATAATTTACAGCACTAAATTTATTTAACAAAAACAGAATGACAAGACACTTTTTTTTAAGCATTTTAATAATTACAACAATTATTGGTAAACACACCTTTGCTCAAAGCGGTTATAAATTTTCACAAAGCATCTTGTTACAAGGTGATGGAAAATGGGATTATATGCAAATGGATGAAGCGGCAAACCGGCTTTTTATCACGCATGAGGACCGGGTACACGTGATTGATTTGTTGAACAACAAGGAAACAGGAGTTATAAATAATTTATTTGGCGCTCATCATATCGCATTAGTACCGGAATTTAAAAAAGGTTTTATCACCAACGGGGGAAATAATACGGTTACGGTCTTTGATTACCAGTCTTTACATAAAATCACAACCATAAAAATCAACGGTGTAAATCCTGACCCAATGTGTTATGACAGCTATTCAAAAAAGCTATATGTGTTTTGTGACAATAATACAGCTGTTGTTATTAACCCTGTTTCAAACAAAATTATTGGCACCATCGCACTCGGCGGATCTCCGGATTTCGCTTTGCCTGACGGTAATGGTTTGATATACAATGATCTTGAAGGATCTGATGAAACGGTGGTAATTAGTGTGAAAGAAAAAAAAATAATTAAAAGATTTAAACTGCCGAAACATTCCGCTCCTACAGGTTTGGCATTTGATAAAATAAACAGCCGGTTATTTATTTCTTGCCGGGGGATAAATAAATTAGCTGTCCTGGATGTAAAAACCGGAAAAGTAATAACATTATTGCCTATGCCTTCAAATGTAGATGGTGTATCTTTTGATCCTGAAACAAGATATATAATTTGTTCTGGCGGTGACGGACATGCATCAATTATTAAACAAGAAGGCGCAGATCAATATAAAACAATCGACCATTTAAAAACCAAGCCGGGAGCGAAAACTATGGAGTTAGATCCTAAAACCCATAACTTGTATTTTAGTGCGGCATCTTTTAAAAATGGCCAAACCAATAGGTTACATCATACTTTTGAATTGTTGATTTATAAAAAGTAGTTGTCAGGGATTAATTGTTAGTTGATTTTTCTCTTAAAACTTCTTTAACTGACACTATTCTATTTATTTCGCACCAACAATTAACCACATTTAAAAGAATGTAAGATTTAATCAACCAACTGAATCTGTTTGCCATGCTTCTTTTATCCCATAAAAATTGACGACTTGTATATTCTTTTATAAATTGATCTAAACACCAATTTTATAGTGCTAAAAGAAGCATCATAAATTCCAACTATCGTTTGATTTTAAATAATGTTTTGTTTCCGGCTGCGAAGAAAAAGCAGAAAACTTAACACTGTTTTTATCGGTATAAATTTTGAAGCTGTTCCGTTTTTTATGAATTACATTATTGTACCAACCGATACTTTTATCAAACAAAAAAGAAGCCGTTTTTAAATCTATTAAAACACGGCTTCTTTCAGCTATACAGTACAGTTTATACTTGTTCCGTAGGGAAGTAAACCGACCTCAAATATTCTTTAAGCGAAGTTGGTTTCCTGCCTAAAAGTTCAGGCAACACCGTGCGCTTGGTATCAAGCTCATCATTTGCAATGGCTTCCCCAAAAGCTGCCATAAACCCGGCGGCTGTTTCTGGTACACCAAATCCCTTCATGGTTGTGATAAAATTTTCTTTGGAAGGGTTAAGATAAGGTACTTCTTTGCCTGACAATTCGGACAAAATTTTGGCAATGTCATCAAAAGAATAAACTTCATCGGAAGCAAATGGATAAACGTTTTCCTGGTATGCATCACTCGCCAATAAAGTAGCCGAAGCTTCTGCCATATCCATCCGCGTAGCAAAAGGCACCTTGCCAAACCCTGCCGGAAAGAATACGCCTGTTTCCAATACTTTTTCCCCTAAAAACTGAGGCAGTGTATCAGCATACAAATTATTATCGAGCACGGTGTAACGCAAGCCTGAGGTTTTGAGATAATCGGCTGTTTTTTCGTGTGCATCTTCCAATTCAGCAAGCGCAGTATGGTCAGGATATTTAAGGTCAAAACCAGTATAAACGATATGCTGAACGCCTGCTTCTTTTGCCGCTTTTATCGCATTGATATGCTGTGCCGCGCGGTCTCCTTCCATATCGCTGGAGGAAATCAGAAACAACTTGTCGGTTCCTGCAAATGCTTTCACCATCGAATCATAATCGGTGTAATCGCCGATCTGCACGGTAATACCTTTTTCTTTAAACTCTGTCCCTTTGTCTTCGCTTCTTACCAAAGCCGAAATTTGGTTGGCGGGTACTTTTTTAAGGAGGAAATTGATGGTTGCCCTGCCCAAATGCCCTGTTGCGCCTGTAACTAAAATCATTTTGATTGTTTTTTTAAGTTGAATGTTTATTTGAATTATACCAAAAGAATTTACTTACTTTTGGAGAGTCAAAGGTAAATGGTAACTTGATTACAAACAAGAAGGCACTTTAAAATCAGTCACTAACGCTATGGTTATTATTATTGATTATGAGACAGTTATGGGAAAAGAAAATTTAAAAGATATTTATTCTTTGGAAAATTGCCCGGTAAGAAACGTTCTGGACCGCATTGGTGATAAGTGGTCGATTCTGATTATTGATCTGTTGGGCCGTTATGGAACGCTCCGTTTTAACGAGCTTAACCATCGTATCGGCAGTATCTCGCAAAAGATGCTTACGGTCACGCTGAAAACGCTTGAAGCAGACGGGTTGGTAGCACGAAAGCTGTATCCGCAGATACCACCGAAAGTAGAATACAGTTTGACCGAAATGGGTAAAAGCATGTTGCCTTCCGTGGCGATGCTTACAGATTGGGCAACTACAAACATGCCTGCAATTTTAGCATCGAGGGCGCAATATCAAAACCAGGGCCATTAAAAAAAACTTAGAGCCTGTTTAATTTTTTTTTTGATTATTTTGGCTAAAGCCATATCTAAATTACTTACCATCCACGGCCTGAAGGCCGTGGCAATTTAGCCCTTGTTTTATAAATTTTTATCTGCCGGCAACAAACGGGGCTATCCATTAAACTTCAATTGCCACGGCCTTCAGGCCGTAGATAAAGTTGACAAACTTACTAGGCTTTAGCCAAAAACAAATAATAAGATGCCAGGATTTATGGCATAAAAAAACAATATAAATTTCTATGATAGAACTTTAAACAGGCTCTTAGCAAAACAAGGGTTTATCTGCGATGCTTCTTTTATCCCATAAAAATTGATGCCGATATATTCTTTTAGTAATAGCTGATCTAAATACCAATTTTGTAGTGCTAAAAGAAGCATGTTCTGTCATTTCGATCGAAAGGGAGAAATCTTCATCGAAATTAAAAATTATGTTGCTTTGAAGAAGATTTCTCCCTTTCGGTCGAAATGACAACGTGTCCTGATCAATCGTAAAAATTCCAGCTCACCCCAAATTTCAATAAAGCATCCGGCATCGGGTAGCCAGCAATGCGTTTGGCAGATGCCGTCGCGCCGGGAGCCAGCACGGTATAATAGCCCCGGCTAAACAAACCCTGATTGGCATAATCGTACTTCAAAAATAAATTGGTGCGCCGCAATGTGCCTTTAATAAACAGATCAATCACCGGATAAGTTGGAAAACTATAACTGGAATTGTTGTAAAACTGACCAATCCCGGGTGCATAAGCCTGCGCCGGATATTTGGAATTATACCTCACCGTAAAACCAAAATTAGTGCTCAGTACATTGAAAAACTTTTTGAAGTAATAAAAACTGTTGTACGAATAAAATTCAGGCGTGCGTAAAATATCGTTCTGACTGGTTTTTTGATAAACCAGGAAATTATCAAAATGGAATTTGCGATACGTAAAGTTTTTAGCCAAACTTAGCTTTAGCAAACTGATAGAACCGGAAGCCTGCACAGGCTGCAGGTTGTTGGAATAATCAGTAGCTGTTTTAAAGTAAAGGTAATTACCGAGCAAAAAGTATTCTGCCTTGGCATCCAGCTGCAATTTTTCATTCAAATAATTAAAAGAAAGATTGGTGGTTTTGACCTTGTCAAAACTACTATTAAACTGATAATGACTTGAATACCAGTTGGTATAAATTAATGGTGCCGTATTGCTTTGCGTATAAGCTTCTATCATAACACGGCCGATTTTATTGCCCAAAAGCACATTCAGTTTGGCATCATACAAGTAATCCCCAAACTCTCTTCCCAGCGTAATTTGCTGTAGATTAACATCCAAACCGGCGCGGTCACTTAAATTATAACCCAATCTGGCTTTCAAAGTAATGTCCTGAAAAGAATTAGTTTGCACACTGTGTTGATAGTTAGTTGTTGAAGCCTGCAAAGTATCACGCACCCACTGGCTGTATTTATAGTAATCATGCACCAAACCCAGATCAAGTTTCAGTTCGTTCCGGACAAATTTTACGGCATTCCCGCGCAGGTAAAAACTGTATGCAAACTCATTTCGCACGTGTTTGATCGAAACCGAATCTCTCGAATATAAAGTATCATAACGCTGCCGCGGATATACTTTATACAAATCCGCCTCATCCTGCAAATACTTGTACTGCTGGCTGTTATAAGTAAAAGTATGCGAAACACGCTGCGTAGGCAACACGCTGGAGGAAGAGCCAGCATTGGTTTTCAAGCCTTCTGTTTTGCCGATGTAATAAAATTGTTTGATGTAAAAACTATTGTTGCGCCAGTTATCGCGCGAATTGTTGAGCCGCACCGGTTCGGCAGTTTTGGCCAGCGAGCGGGTGTTGGAGGCAAAAATACTATCGTTTACTATTGATCCGTTTTCCGGTGTTTTCAGGTTGTTGAAAGTCAGGTTGGCAAGCAGGTTATAGCGTTTGTTCTTAGATTCGTACCAGGTAAAAATAGCTGCTTCCAAATCGTCGGATTTCTGCCTCGGATAAAAACCAACGGAACCGATCCGGTTAAAGTTGAAACCGGCATTCCAGTTGGGTTTGATGTTCTGCGTGTGCGTAACCCTGAAAATCTGCTCTTTCAATGCTCCGTTTACGTAATATAAATTGGTGTAGGGCGTGCGGGCACGATAATAAGTGACGTCTTCCGGCCTGAGTAAATAAGCATCCTGAGAATGCAGGCCGATATCAAAACCAATACTTTTTCGTGGTTCAAAAAGTAAATTGCGGTAAGGCAAACCCAAGTTTCCCAAGCCAATTTTAGGGCTTTTGGGCTGATACAAAGCACTGTAATTTTCAAAATTATTCAGCGTGGTATCCAGCGGCAACACCTGCGTGCTGTCATTCAAAAGCCGTTCATTGGTGATGCGGATAAATTTGGACGTAAAAATAACCGAATCGCCTTTATGCTCGTCGCGTTTGCGCAACGTATCCAGCAGCTGGTCATCTGTCAAGGGTTTTGCTGTTTTGCGATGGCTGGTATCGCCCTGCACAAACGGGTTGGTATTGGTGTTGGTTGTGCGGCCGTATTGTGCATAAACGGAAACTGCCGGCGAAAAAATCAGCAATAAAAATAAAAATTTCAGCCCTGTCAAATTCACAGTTGCGCAATCAGTTCTTTAAGGATAAGCGTCATTTTGGGTTCGGCTGCTTGTGCAATGGCAATAATTTCTTCTACCGAAACCGGCTGCAGTTCATCCGGAAAACCCTCATCTGTCAGCACCGAAACAGCAAAAACCGGCAAACTCATGTGGTTGGCCACAATCACTTCCGGCACGGTGCTCATGCCCACCGCATCGCCGCCGATGATGCGCAGATAACGGTATTCAGCGCGGGTTTCCAGGTTCGGGCCGGTCACAGAAACGTAAATCCCTTTATGGCAGGTGATGCTGTTTTTATCGGCTATTTTTAAGGCTTTGTCGATTAAATCTTTTCGGTATGGCTGGCTCATATCCGGAAAACGCGGGCCGAGTTCTTCATCATTATTGCCCCGCAGCGGGTTATCAGGCTGCAGGTTGATATGGTCTTCAATCACCATTAAGTTGCCTTTTTTAAAAGCCGGGTTGAGCGCGCCGCTGGCATTGGAAACCAGTAACGTTTTGATACCCAGCATCTTCATAATACGTACCGGAAACGTGATCTGCTGCATGGTATAGCCTTCATAATAATGCAAACGGCCTTGCATGGCCACCACTTTTTTGCCGGCCAGCATCCCGAAAATCAATTTTCCGGAATGAAATTCCAAGGTTGAGATCGGGAAATCCGGGATATTGCCGTACATCAGCTGCTTTTCTACCTGCATTTCGTTGACCAAACCGCCGAGTCCGGTGCCTAAAATGATACCGATTTCCGGCTCAAAACCATTAATCCGGCTTTGTATATAAGCGGTTGTTTTTCTGATACTTTCTAACATAATTTTCTATGATCTGCTGAAACGCTGGTGCTGCATCATCCAAAAATGAAATCCCGATGGGTGCCACAAAAACCGGCAAACCGGCCAGCAACGCTCTTAGTGCAGGTTCTTGTAAACGCTGCGCATCTTTTTCTGTTGTGATGATTGCTTTATTTATCGCCGGGCAAGCCGCAAAATCCGCAACAAGTTTACTTATATTTTTGCTGGTAAACGGGTGATGATCGGGATAATTATGCGGCACAACCTGCGCAAACTGCATACGTAAATGTTGCAGCAACGGTTTCGGGTTGGCAATGCCGGTAAGCACAAATAAAGTAGGTTTTGGGCCGATAAAAACAGTATCACCCGAAGGGAAAAACGATTGGAACGACTGATAAACAATGGAAGTAAAAAACAAATTTTGATGCGGTAAAAGAAGCATCTGCTTTTGAATCTGCTGCTGTTTTTTAGCGGATAAACCTGGCGGACATTTACTGATCACAATTACATCCGCTCGTTTTTTACCCGAAAAAGGTTCGCGGTAATTTCCGGCCGGAAGCAGGAAATGTGGCTCATTCAGCTTCCCAAAATCAAACAATAAAATGCTGAAACCGGGTTTTAAAGCTCTGTGCTGATACGCATCATCCAGCAAAATCAAATCATGACCGGCTTGTAATTCTTCAACCCCAACAACACGGCTTTCACAAACAGCAACGGTAATTTCCGGGAATTTTTGTTTAAATTGAAGCGGTTCATCGCCAACAGATTTAGCCATACTGTTTTTATCGGCATAAAAAAAGCCTTTGGTTTGGCGGCCATAACCGCGGCTCAGCGTGGCAATTTTATAGTTTGGGTTTAATGTTTTGATGAGAAATTCCGTCATCGGGCTTTTGCCTGCGCCGCCAACTTCCAGGTTTCCAATCACAATTACCGGCAAATTAAACTGCTGGCTTTTAAAAATCCCGAGATCGTAAAAATAATTCCGAAGAAAAATAATCAAACCATAAACCAATGAAAATGGTAAAAGCAGATACCGAAAATAGCGCATCATCAACAAAAAGCGTTTATTTTCAACTTAAAACCGGTGCTTTGCTTCATTTACTTTTTGTTTAATGATGCTGTTTTTATCAACCAAAAATAAAATAATTATAACGATCAGACTGATTGCCGCCTGGTCTGATTTTTAAATTTACGCAAACATCACGCTTATTATTTTGTAATTTAGCTGCTCATGCTGAAAAAGAATTTTAAAGTAATTGTTGGTGCCGGTTTCATTTTGATCCTGATTGTCAAGATGTTCATCCCGGTTACGGCTGTTTTTATTAATCATTTTTCCAAGCAGATTAAAACCGTTATTCTTATTGCCGATCAGGAAAACAACGACGAAAAATCACAGGATTTTAAAGATTCCATCAGCAAAACCAAAAAAGAAATCGACAAGATTTTTGTCCACCACTTTGAGTTTGTGCCAATGGTTGCCCGCATCCGGATGTTGTTTAAGCAGCAGGATTACCTGTTTAAACAAACCCATTTCCCTCCAATCCTCACGCCACCGCCCAACGTAGCATAATTGCTGATTTGCAGATTTATATTTTTCGGAAACTTTTTAAACGAGTTTTCGGTACTGTTTTTACAACATAAATTTTATTTATACAATTAGCTTTTATGCTGAGAAAATTAAAAGAAGAACGTTCGCTGAAAGACAATTTGCTGCTGGCATCTTCTACCGCTTTTGTAGCCGGGATGACCAACGTGGCCGGCGTAATTGCTTTCCTGTCGTTCACCAGTAATATTACCGGCCATGTGGCCATGCTCGCCCAAAAAATTGTAAACAAAGAACACCACGATGTTATGGTGTATGCTTTGTGGCTGCTGATGTTTTTGCTGGGTGCTTTTACGGCCAACTTTATTACCAAATCTTACAGTAAAAAAGGCAGTTACCGCGCACATTCGGTCCCGGTTTTCCTGGAGATTATCATTTTGTTTGTTGTGGCTATTTACGGCCATAATTACTATACGGAAACGCAAACTGAACGTGAAATCATCATCAGTGCCATGTTGTTTTCGATGGGTTTGCAAAATGGTTTGGTTTCTACCATCTCCGGCGGATTGGTCAAAACCACACATTTAACCGGTTTATTTACAGATTTGGGCGGCGAGCTTTCGGAATATTTACATACGGAAAAAGGAAAAAGATCAGCAGTAAAACAGCGTTTGGCCATCCGTTTCACCATTTTAAGTTTCTACTTAGCTGGCGGAATCATTGGCGGAATTATGTTTGAAGCGTATGATTTCAGGATATTTTATTTCATCCCGCTTATCCTGCTCACCATTTTATATTACGATATTTCAGAAGTAATTTTACATCGTACTGTTAAAACTCTGATCTATCCTTTCAAAAGAAAACAACCTATCAATCACCGTTTTCACAGATCTGAAAACCTATAAAAATTAAAATTATGGATACAAGTAATAATCAAATTCACGATACCAGCCATATCACTTATGAAAGCCTGCTGGAAGGCAATAAGACGTTTGTGGCCAACACTTTAAAAGAAGACGAACAGTATTTTGAGAAGCTGGCGAACGGACAAAAACCACCGATTTTATGGATCGGATGTGCCGATAGCCGCGTGCCGGCCAACCAGATCACCAATACCAAACCAGGCGAAATATTTGTACACAGAAACATTGCCAATATGGTGATTCATACCGATATGAACATGCTTTCAGTGCTGGATTATGCCGTTAACGTGCTGGAAGTGAAGCATGTAGTAGTTTGCGGCCATTATGGTTGCGGCGGCGTTGCGGCGGCATTGACCAGCAAAACTTACGGTATTATTGATAACTGGTTGCGCCATATCAAGGATGTGTACCGTTTGCATGCTTTTGAGCTGGACCTGATCAGCGATGAAAAACAGCGTGCCAACCGCCTGGTAGAATTTAATGTGATGGAAGGCGTACATAATTTGTGCAAAACGTCCATCATTCAAAACGCCTGGGAAAACGGCAAAACGCTGAGTGTGCACGGCTGGGTTTACGAACTGAGCACCGGTTTTATCACCGATTTAAAAGTGAGCACCAACTCCAGCAATAATATGAACGAAGTTTTTAAGTTCAATTATTAATTTTTTGGAAAAGGCTGATTTGAACGATCAGCCTTTTTTATAGGTTTTAATCAGATACCGGAATGTTTTGCGTTATGCCTGCTTTTACAGCCGGAAGTTTAATTATCTGCGGTTTGCTGGTTGCTATTTATTTTATCTTCTGGTAAGGGATACTTCTTTTATCGGTATAAATTTTAACCTTCTGGATTTATTTCGGGAGGTTTTTTGATTTATATAATTTATGCCGATAAAAGAAGCATTCGCCCAAAACAATTAATTTAATTTTCCACCCTCATTATTATACTTCTTTTCCACCATAAAAATTGGATAGTTTTCAACTTCCTGCAAACTTTAATTTTAATCTAATTCTGTACAGTCAAAATCAAGTTTGTTAAGTTCTGTAATCACAAAGTTTGAAATATCGTCTTTACCTACAATCCGTAAAATCTTGTCGCAGTCTTCTAAATCAAAGTTCCAATTAGCTTTGCCAAATAACTTGTTAAGGCGTGCTTTTATTTTTTGAGCTTTTGTTTTTGTGGTTACTGATGTTTTAAATACCAATACCATTACTTGTTTTGTTTATTGTTTGTATATTTTTCTAAGTCTGTCCATACGCCGCCATTGTGTACATCTTTAAAGCCTCTTACTTTTAAAATTTCCACAGCTTTAATGCTTCTTAAGCCATGAGAACAGCAGGTAATTATTGTTTGCTTTTTATCCAAGTTGATGGAAGCGGCCCTTAACTTGCTCAAGGCAATATTGACCGAACCGGGAATGTGGTCCTCTTCATATTCCATCTTTGTCCTCACATCCAAGATCACCGCTCCCTTGTTAATTAGTTGGACAAGGTTTTTATCTACGTTTTGGATGCTATAAGTTTTGTAAAAGATGTAGCAAACAATTAATACTACAATTATGATAAAAATTGATTTCATACTTTTTCAAAAAATAAATTAACTTGTATGTTGCTTGATTTTGCTCAAAATTCTATGATCAATATAAAAAGTACCAAAAGGAATGATACAAGCCAGCAACACTTTCCAGGTAGTGGTTTTAAATTTCCAATGTTGTTCAATTCCAACGCTCAAAGTATTAAATATAAAAAGCAGGAAAAGTACACCATGAATTGGCCCGAGCGATTTTACTAAGGACGGATTGCCATAAAAATGTTTTAGCGGAACGGCAACAAAAATAAGTATCAATAAAGAAATGCCTTTGCAATAAGCAATCAAACGCAAGCGGCCAATACTGGTGTTAAAATATTTTTTCATAATTTAATTTGTTCTGATATAAGGTCTGTTTGCCAGAGGCGAAAACGGCCAGGGAATGGCAATGAAAATGATCAGTAAAGCGGCAGAAAACCACAAAAGCATGGTTTTAAACTTTTCCTTGTCAGTTTTCTTTCGTTTTGCCAAAGCTGAGCCGATGGTAATGATTACAATGGCCGTAAGCATTAAAGTGATATGAATTAGCCCGAAAAAAGTGGTGTCCTGCTGATGTATAGCTTTATCAAAATTTCGCCAAAAATATTTGGTAATGGTGCTTTGGGTGTAAAGCGTTATGCCCAAAATCAATTGGATGTGTGCAATGGTAGCGGTCCAATGCCTTGCTGTATCGTCAGCTTTGGTAAATGTTAAATTGGATGTGTAACCTTTATAAGCTCTGTAAATAGCATAAACCAAACTAAGCAGCACCAGCCAGCGCAACAAGGAATGGATAATTAGAAAGAACTGAAGGTTGGAAAACATATTTTGTCTTATCTTATTTGCGAGGCAAAGCTCGTAAGCAGATCAAGAACAAGTTAGGACGATCAAATCTTTTATCAGGACATTTCAATCATTTTAGAAAATTGCAAAGGTGTTACAAACTCATACTTTTTAAACAGGCGGCTAAAATAAGACTGGTCATAAATGCCGATTGCTGCCGCTACTTCGCCAATGGAAAAATCAGTTTGATAAAGTAAAACCTTTGCTTCCAGCACAATAGCTTCATCAATCCACTTGGTTGGCGATTTTGAGGTTACACTTTTTACTATTTTATTTAAATGGTTTGGGCTAATGTTTAACATCGAAGCATAATCTGTAACACGGTGTTTGGTTTTAATATGCCTGGAAAGTAATTCTTTAAAATTATTAGTGAGGCTTACGGCAGCGTTTTGTTTGGTATTAAAAAGTGGTTTGTAAACCTGGTTGATCTCACACAACAAAGCGATAAAGTAGGATTGGATAATATCCAAATGATCAAGCCCGTTTTTAGCATATTCGATCAGTATCCTTTTTAACAATTGTAAAACGAAACCGGAAGTTTCTTTCCCTAAATCAATACGAGGATTGCCCCAAACTTTTAAAAATTCTAAATCTTTCAGCAAATCACTTTTGCCAAATTTGCCAAGCAAAAACTCTTCATTGAAATTACACAGAAAACCTTTGTTAAATTTACTGCTGTTGTATTCTTCAAATGAAAATATTTGTCCGGCGGGAACAATCAGCATTTCATCTTTATAAATCTTATACTTTTCGCTTCCTATTTTCATGTAAGCTTCACCTTCAGTGAGATAAATAAAAGTATGGTTAACCGCCCTGGAAGGCGGCACAGCTTGCGCTACATGCCGGTACATTTGCTCTACCGGAACCAGCAGGAATTTATTGTAATCACCTTTTAATAAATTTCGCAGTTCATCGGAAGGCATAAACTTGTTCGTAAACGTTTTGGTGTCATAAAGTTTTATGGTGCTGTTTTCTTTCATGTTGGGGCAACAAATTTAACAGCTACGAGCTAATTATAATAACAAGATTGCCTGGTCTTTTGCATAAATTGCATTAGAAAATTAGGAGTGGCGGAATGAATGGAACAGTTTGATTAAGCGGATTAAAATATTTTACCTATTTTTTACCGATAAAAGAAGCATCAAACCACAACTGTTAATTCTGTTTTCAACCCTTACATTTTTCCTGCTTCAATCCCTATCTTTGGGCTTCTCATTTTTGATAAATATCCCATGGATTACAGCCTCCTCCAAACCAAACCCTTTTTTATTGTTGGCCCATGCGTAATGGAAAATCAGGAACTACTGTTTTTAGTGGCAGAAAAATTAGTTGCCATCCGCGAAAAATTAGGCGTAACCCTCGTTTTTAAATCTTCTTTTGATAAAGCCAACCGTACTTCGATCCATTCGTACCGCGGGCCGGGATTGGAAAAAGGAATGGAAATGTTGCAGGCCGTAAAGGAAAAATTTGATTTGCCGGTAACTACGGATATCCACGAACCTTCTCAAGCCAAAGTTGCTGCCGAAGTAGTTGATATATTGCAAATTCCAGCTTTTTTATGCCGACAAACTGATCTGTTAGTCGCCGCTGCCGAAACCGGAAAAATTGTAAACATCAAAAAAGCGCAGTTTTTATCCGGGCAGGATATGTTTTATCCGGCGCAAAAAGTTGTGGAAGCAGGCAACAATCAAGTGATTTTAACGGAGCGCGGAAACTCTTTTGGCTACAATAATTTGGTGGTAGATTTTAGGAATTTGGATGATATGAAAGCATTTGGCTATCCGGTTTGTATGGATTGTACGCATTCTGTGCAGCGGCCGGGCGGCGCAAATGGTAAAACCGGCGGCGACCGCAAGTTTGTGCCTTCCATGGCCCGCGCGGCAAAAGCTTTTGGTGCAAACGGCTTTTTCATCGAAACACATCCTGATCCTGACCACGCTTTGAGCGACGGCCCGAATATGCTTTATTTAAACGATCTGGAAGGTTTGATCAGCGAACTTATCGATGCAAAATAGTAAACTTTCCGTTGCCCGGCGGGTTTTTCAGGTAGAAATAGAATCTTTGCAACAGGTTGCTAATCAGTTAGATGAACAATTTGACCGTGCAATAGAAATCATTTTAAACTCAAACGGAAAAGTAATTGTTTCCGGAATTGGCAAATCCGGTTTGATCGGAAAAAAGATTGTGGCTACACTTTCCAGCACCGGCACGCCAGCTTATTTTTTGCATCCGAGCGAAGCTTTTCATGGCGATCTGGGCATCATCAGCAAAAATGATGTTATTATTTTAATTTCCTTTTCGGGAGAAACCGACGAAGTGCTGAAAGTAATCCCGTTTTTGAAATGGCATCAAAATCAGCTGATCGCCATTACCGGAAACCCAAATTCTACACTGGCAAAAAACGCAGATTGCTGTTTAAAACTGATGATTACGCAGGAAGCTTGTCCGCTGCAATTGGCACCAACTTCTTCCACCACGGCTATGCTGGTTTTGGGCGATGCGCTGGCGGTTGCTTTGATGGAAGCCCGGAATTTTCAGCAGGAAGATTTTGCACGTTTCCATCCGGGCGGAAGTTTGGGCCGGAAGCTGATTACGCGCGTAAAAGATTTGATGCGGACAGACAATTTGCCGTTTATCAAAGCAGATGCTTCTTTTACCGACCTAATTTTGGCGATGTCTGCCGGGCGTTTGGGTTTGGTAATTGTGGGTGACGGAAATAGGGCAGAAGGGATTATTACTGATGGTGATTTGCGGCGCGGACTGGTTCAGTTCCCGGATACATCGCAAATAAAAATTCAGGATATTTTCAACCCAAACCCAATTATTATTGCTGATAATGAGTTTATTAGCGAAGCAGAAACCCTGATGATCCAAAAGAAAATAGCAACGGTTCTGGTGGGCGATGCCGAAAAAAGTATCGTAAAAGGAGTATATCAAATTTACAATTCCTGATTATTTCAGCCATTTCAGCTTTCCCAAAAATTAATATATTTGCCAAATCCGATTCAAAAATGCCCGGTTCAAGCAAAAACGATACTTCTTTTATCTACCAAAAACCTGAGCAAATTAAAATTGCCATAATTGGTTTGGGATATGTTGGCTTGCCGCTGGCCGTAGCTTTTGCCGCAAAATACGATGTGGTTGGTTTTGATATCAGCAGCAAAAGAATTGATAGTTTATTAACCGGTTTTGATCGTACCAGGGAAGTGGAACCCGCACATTTACAGCAAGTTTTAGTTCCACGTGGAAAATTGTTGTGCACTTCAGATACCCAAAATTTAATTGATTGCAATGTGTTTATTGTGGCTGTGCCAACGCCGACCGATAAGCACAACCGCCCGGATTTAAGGCTGATAAAAGAAGCATCGGTACTGGTTGGAAAAGCTTTGAAGCAAGGCGGTTTGGTGATTTATGAATCCACGGTTTATCCCGGCGTAACTGAGGATGAATGTGTGCCGGTTTTGGAAGCAAGTTCCGGGCTTAAATTTAACCGGGATTTTTTTGCAGGTTATTCGCCCGAAAGAATAAACCCCGGCGATAAAGAGCATACGTTAATCAACATTAAAAAAATAACTTCCGGTTCTACAACTGAAGCTGCGGCTTTTGTGGATGAATTATATCGATCAATTGTGGTTGCCGGAACGCACCTCGCACCAAGCATAAAAGTGGCAGAAGCAGCAAAAGTGATTGAAAATTCGCAGCGCGATATCAACATTGCTTTTGTAAACGAGCTGGCCAAGATTTTTAATCTGATGGGGATTGATACCGGCGAAGTTTTGGAAGCTGCCAGTACCAAATGGAACTTTTTGAAGTTTAAACCGGGTTTGGTTGGCGGGCATTGTACCGGCATCGACCCGTATTATCTGGCGCAAAAAGCGCAGGAAGTTGGTTATCACCCGGAAATTATTTTGGCCGGCCGCCGGTTAAATGACGGCATGGGCGCATACATTGCTTTGGAAGTGATCAAACTGATGGTGAAAAAAGATATTCCGGTTAAAAATGCTAAAGTTTTAATTTTAGGTTTTACTTTTAAGGAGAATTGCCCGGATGTGCGCAACACGCGTGTGATCGATATTATCCGTGTTTTCAGGGAATTTGAAACTGATCTGACGGTTTATGATCCCTGGGCTGATCCGGAGGAAGTGCATCAGGAGTATGGTTTCGCAACTTTCAATCAGCCCGAACAATTAAAAAATAATTACGATGCACTTGTACTTGCTGTGGCGCATCAGGAATTTAAGTTATTGGATTTGAGTAGTTTAAAAAGCCAGCGTGCCATAATTTATGATGTAAAAGGAGTATTGCCAGCTGGTTTGGCTGATGGCCGGTTGTAAATTTACGTTTGCTCCTGTATTTTTCTGAAACCTTTTGAGCTTAAATTCATACAAAACAACTGATACTTTATACATGAAAAAATTATTAGTTACCGGCTCGTCCGGCTTGATCGGTTCAGAAGTTTGTATTCATTTTGCTGATCTGGGCTGGGAAATCCATGGCATCGATAATAACCAGCGCGCGGTTTTTTTTGGGGTGAACGGTGATACGCGCTGGAATGAAAGCCGTTTAAAAAGCAGGATTAAATCTTTTTTCCACCACGAACTGGATATTCGGGACCGAAACGGCGTGCTTGAATTGATCCAAACCATCAAGCCGGATGCGATTGTACACACCGCTGCGCAGCCAAGCCATGATCGGGCAGCCGATATTCCTTTTGATGATTTTGATACGAATGCTGTCGGCACGTTTAATTTGCTGGAGGCGACGCGGCGTTACAATACCGAAATTCCGTTCGTGCATATGTCAACCAATAAGGTTTATGGTGATGCGCCAAACGAAATTGAAATGGTGGAACTGGAAAAACGCTGGGATTATGCCGATCCGAAGTTTGCGCATGGCATTGCCGAAAATTTCCGCATTGATCAAACCAAACATTCGCTTTTCGGTGCTTCCAAAGTTTCTGCGGATATTTCTGTGCAGGAGTATGGCCGGTATTTTAATATGTCAACTGCGTGTTTGCGTGGTGGTTGCCTCACAGGGCCAAACCATACCGGCGTAGAACTGCATGGTTTTTTAAGTTATCTGATCAAATGTAACCTCGAAGAAAAACCTTATACCGTTTTTGGTTATAAAGGCAAACAGGTGCGCGATAATATTCATTCTTACGATGTGGCACGTTTTATTGAAGAATTTATCAAAGCACCGCGCGTTGCCGAAGTTTATAATTTGGGCGGCGGAAAAGATAATACTTGCTCCATTTGGGAAGCTTTTGACCTGATTTCCAACATCAGCGGCAAAGAAATGAAATATAATTACAGTGAAATCAACCGTATTGGTGATCATATTTGTTATTACAGTGATTTGCGGAAAATGAAAGCTCATTATCCTAACTGGCAGATCACTAAACCTTTAGAAACTGTTTTTCAGGAAATTTATCAATCCTGGATTGAGCGGAACAGGCGTTAATCAAAAGTGGGATGCTTCTTTTATCAACAAAAAAATGGTTTATTCGTTAAATGTTTGAACTTTAAAAAGAAGTTTTCTTTAAAAATCAACCCAAAATAATTATGAAAAAAACAGTCTTAAAAACAGTAGCTATGCTGATGATCGCAATAGCATTTTCTGCTTGTTCTGCTTTAAAAGGTGGTTCGAACACGATTTCCCGAGGTAAAATTTCCGGCGATTGGGGCATTACCGCAGTTTCTTTGCAAGGTTTGGTGGATGGCAGTGTGCAATCGGCCTTCAACACGGCACCGTATAAATGTTTTGAAAACAGCATTTGGAAGCTAACCAACAGTGGAAAAGGCTCTTTTACCATCAATAACCCGGCAACTGGCTGTCCGGTAGGCACCACGCAAAATATTTACTGGTCGTTTTCCAGCGGTACAAGCAGCCCGGAATTTCAGTTTAAAAAACTGTATGATAAAGATAAACCGAAGAATGTAGAGGAAGGTTACCGCCTGTTGGTGACCGCACAAACCGGTAACACCATGACCATGAAATCGCCGGTACAATATGGCGGAAAAACCGGTTACGTGGTTTATAATTTCGCGAAGCAATAAATTAATTTTTAAGCTATTATGAGTGATACTGTTTTTATCGGCATAAAAACAGTATCGCTTTTTTGTTTAAAATTGAACATGCAATCCCGCAAACCAATTGCGCAACGGCGCAGCATTATAATATCTCAACCCAACGGCGTTTAAATCGTTTCCCAAACTGTAATGCTGATTCAATAAGTTATCAATTCCGGCAAAAACATTTAAACTGGTTTTTATGCTGAGGTTTTTGTTCCAGCCAACTTTGGTTTGGATGAGATTGTAAGTATTTGCAAAAGCCTTGTTGCCGTCATCAAGCGGAATTTTGGAAGTATAATTATGTTGCAAAAAGAAGTACAAGCGGGCAGGGAAATTTACGTTTAGCTGGCTGACAGAAACTATATTTGGAACGCCTGTAAGCTTATTGCCGGAATAATTTGCACTTGCATTAAAATAATCCCGGAAACGGAACTTACTTAAAGTCAGACTGTTGCTCACGGATAAACTTCTGAAAAAATCATTGGTATTCACAGGAATGATCTGAAAACTTGCCGAGGTCTCAATCCCGGCCTGGTTGGTTCCGCCAGCGTTCAGATAATACTCGGTTCCGTTATCATTTAATCTCCGCACAATCGCATTGTTCAAACGGTAATAAAAAGCGGAAGCATCCAAATTGAAACGTGCATTGACACTTTGTTTCCGTAATCCGATTTCATAATTCCAGCCTTTTTCGGCTTGTAAATTATTGTTGATCCGGTGGCTTGTCGGCCGTACTTCTGCCGTGGCTGGCGTAGAGTAACCACGACTAACCGTAGCACGCCAGGCGAAATCATTGCTTATTTGGTAGGATAAAGCAACGCGCGGCATCAGCACCGGCTTAAAATGATTGTTTCCGGCGGCCGAACCCACATCCGTAAAATCGTATTGATAATTGTTTAAACTCAATGCTGTTTCTACATGTATTTTTTTAATAAATGTGGCAGCAAAACGTGTAAAATAAAAAGATTGTTTAGTTAGGATGTTGCTGGCTGTCTGTAAGTTACCACGTTCGCCTTTATTGTTGTCATAATTGTTGATGTTGGACCGGGTTTGCTGCATTTCCGTTCCTAAATCCAGGTTCCAGTTAAAGTTGTCAGTTTGTTTTTGCTTGTTCGTCAACTCAAAATAAGTCCGTAAACCAATTGTGTTTTCCAGCCGCACTTCTTCATTTGTGATAAAAGGATTGTCGAAATTGGTGTGCATTCCGTAAACCGCAAACACGTGTTTTAAGTTGGGCAGATAAAAGGTTTCGTTAGAAATCCCACCAAAAAGCGATTTATTATAAACAGTGGCGTGCTGCTCAACAGCTCCGGGAAGTATTGCGGTTGACGACCGGGCAGATTTTGGATTGGCAAGATATTGTGATAAAGTTAAACCGCCCGGCGTTTGATAATTCAGATCAGAATAAAAAAATAACGCTTTTAATTGTCCGTTTGGCCCATACGTCCAACTGTCGGAAGCTTGCACAAAGTTCCGTTTTAAAGCACTGTTTTGCCGATAACCATCGGATTGCTGCCAGCTTTGGTTGATATTGAGCTGGTTGATTTTTGATGCTTCTTTTATCGCTATATTTTCGTGGTAGCTGTTGTACGAACCGGCATCAAAACCAACCGAAGCGGTACTTTGCGCTTGCCGGTTGCCAAAAGGATCAATCAAAACCACGCCGTTGGAATTAGCACCATACAAACTGCCGTCCGGGCCGCGCAAAATGGCAATGTTTTGGATAGAATTCAGGTCTAGCAAATTCAAATACGTATTTCCGCCAGCGTCCGTCAGCGGAAATTCATCCATGTAAACCTTCACATTCCTCACCCCAAAAGGCGAACGCAGCAAACTGCCACGGATAGACAAACGGTAACTTCCCGGCGAGCGTTCTTCCATCCGAACACCGGGAATGGTATTGACGGCCGGAACCAGCGAAAAGCCGGACTGCATCTGTAATTGCTGGAAATTTACCGTACCAACAGCCGCCGGAACGGTTAACAACGGCTGCTGACTGAGGTAGGCTTTGATCACTACTTCGGGCAGCTTTTTTAAAGTATCGGTTTGTTGTGCCGATGCCAGTTGAACAGTAAAAATAACGATCAAAAAAAACGTAAATTTTTTATACATAAAATGAGTGAAGATGGTTTGGTCAGAAACAATTTCTTCTTTAAAAAAGTACAACTATTAAAGCTGCGAATCTACCGATATGCTTCTTTTATGCCCTAAATTTTGGCAGCTATCCAACTATTATTTTGTATTCGTTAAATATTATTTTGTATTCGTCAAATCAAAACGAATAAAAACAGGTTTACAAAAAAATTTATAAGCTTTTAATGGAGATTTTCAAGTGCAAACATTGCGGTAATCTAATTTATTTTGAAAACACCAGCTGCGTAAAATGCAATTATCCGTTGGGATTTGAGACGGAAAAAATGCAGCTTTTTCCGATTGTGGCTTGGGGAAATGAAATTTACAGCTTGTATGATCAGCCCGGAAAATTTTATCGTTACTGCATTAACCATCAATATAATGTTTGTAACTGGCTGATAGAAGAAGGCATCAAAACGCCATATTGTAAGGCTTGTGATTTGAACAGTACGATCCCGAATTTGAGTCAGCCGGATGCCGTCAATCAGTGGCGCATCATTGAAAACGCCAAGCACCGGCTGATTTACAGCTTGTTGAAAATGAAGCTTCCTTTAATAAGCAAAAAATCGGATCAGGAAAAAGGCTTAACTTTTGATTTTCTGGCCGATCTGCAAGGCAAACCACGCGTTTTAACCGGCCATAATAATGGTTTGATCACCTTGAATATTGTGGAAGCGGATGATGTAGAACGCGAAAAATCCCGCAAGGCGATGATGGAACCGTACCGTGCTTTGATCGGGCATTTTAGGCATGAAGTTGGCCATTACTATTGGGACAGGCTGATTGATGGTTCCAAATACTTAGACGAATGCAGGAGTTTGTTTGGCGATGACCGTATGGATTATGCTGCGGCCTTGCAAAAGCATTACAAGCAAGGCGCACCGGCATATTGGAACCAGTATCTCATCAGTTCTTACGCCAGTTCGCACCCTTGGGAGGATTGGGCCGAAACCTGGGCGCATTATCTGCATATCATGGATACGCTGCAAACTGGTTATGCTTTTGGCTTGAGCTTGCATCCGCAGATTGCCGAACCAACTGATTTTTTGGATATTGAAGAACAGCAAGACCCTTATGCCATGGTTGCTTTCAACCAGATTTTGAATAAATGGCTACCGATGAGCATTGCCATGAACAGCATCAACCGCAGCATGGGCCATACCGATTTGTATCCGTTTGTGATTACTTCGGAAGTGATGAAAAAGCTAAGTTTCATTCATAAAGTTTGCTACGAAAGTAGGGTTTAATGGATTTATAGGGGTAAAAGAAGTATTTACCAATTAAATTCTTCAAAAATCCTCCTATTCTTAAAAATTTAGTTTTAAATTAAGCCTGATTTACAGAACTAAATTTTTTAAGGTTTAGCTTAAAAATAGTTAATTAATCACAATCAAATATGAAGACTTTTATTACCGGTATCCTGATGGTTTTATTTCTGTCAACCAAATTTTAGCCAATCCTGAATTAACGAAAGATATTATGGAGAAAGTGAAGTCAACTGGTTATCCTACTTATATCATTATTCGGAAAGACGGAAGTTTTAGAACAACATCAGCACAACTGCCGGTAAATCTTGAGGCGATGATTAAAGAGATTGAAGTTGCGAACTTATAATTGTTTTGAAGTGTTTTGTTGAATAATATACTCTAAAGTAAGGTTGAATGTGTGGTGAGGCTGTAGGTGTATTTATATATGCAAAGTTTGCAGGGAAAGCAGATTTTAAAAGATTTTATACCGATAAAAGAAGCATTACAAATCCGGTTTGTGCAGCACTTTATCGCGGATGTCGTACGATATCTCCCGCGTAATTTTGATAATATCCTCCGCAATTTGTGTATTGTTAATTACTACTTTATCACAAACCAGTTTGTACGGCAGCAAATATTCCTTGTAAGCTGGCATCACGTGATTAGTCCATTTGTAACGCACATCTTCTTCGGAATAACCGCGTTCCAGCAGATCACGTTTCAAACGGCGGTGCAGGGCAATCTCTTCTTCACTTTCAATAAAAATCTTCATGTCCAGCATATTTGCCATTGCTTTAAAATGCAGGATAAACAAACCTTCAATAATTATCACCGGTGCCGGTTTAATTTCCAGCATTTTGGGTACCGCTGCGGCATTGTTAAAAGTGTATTCTTTTTTAAAAACGGTTTCCTGGTTCAGCAGTTTCTGTGCATCGGTTATAAAGGCTTCAGAATCAATGGTTTTTGGCAGATCAAAATTGTAAAGTTTGTTTTCTTCCGCCCTCATTCCTTCGGCAACCGGAATATAATAATCATCTTGCGAAATCAGGCAAACTTCCTCCGCAGAAAAATGCTGTAAAAAACAGTTCAAAAAAAACGTTTTGCCAGAACCGCTGCCACCGGCAATACCAATTACATAAGGTTTATTCATTCGGGTTCGGGCTGCCGTAGCTCATCGTTACATAAAATCGTTTATCAATCGCCCCGAGAGATTGCGCCACATCTTTTGTCATCACCACAATTGCATCTTTATTGCTTTCATTCTCTGTAAAACTGCCCACTACTTTTGCAAAAGTTGTTTTGTTGGTGTTCGGGTTGGTAATCCTGATAATCGTCCCAACCGGGGCCGTTCTGTGCAGCACATACTTCTTTTTTGGGTCGAGGTTCGGATCGTCTAACCAAACAGCTGCACCTTTTTCATTTTTTTCTGTCAGGCCATAACGGTTGTTTGGCAAGCGGCGGTTAGAACTGTCAGAGGAATTTGTAGTCCTGACAGAATCTTTTCGCAAAGTATTATCGCGCGCAGCAGTTGTAGTTTCTGCCGGCGCAGCAATCACCGGTGCCGGAGCAGGTGCTTCTTCCCGTTTGATACGGAGGATTTGCCCGGCAGATAAGTTACTGTTTTTCAAATTATTATAACTGATAATGTCATCAACCTTCACCTGGAAACGGCGCGAAATGGCGTAAAGCGTTTCTCCGGCAGAAACCTTGTACTGCGTATATTCCGGGCTATTATTGTTTGCCGGAACGTTATCAGCAACAGTTGCAGTGGTTTTCTGCGGAATAGGATTTTGGGTCGATGCTGTTTTTACCGGGGAAGAATTGGCGTTAAACGGACGATCAGTCGGCACTTTTATAATCGCGCCGATCTGCATTTTGGCGTTGTTATTATAATCGATAATGTCTTTCGGCCGCACATTATAACGCCTGGCAATGGAGTAATAATTATCTTTCGGGTCGAGTTTATGCAGGATAATCATTTTGCCGTTCTGATTTTCCACACCCACAGAATCCGCCAGAGGATTTGCAAAAACTGAGGCTGAAATACCAATCAAAACTAGTATGGCACACAAATATTTAATTCTTATCATTTTTTTTAGTTCCTAATTTAGGTTTAAAACTTTCAGGATCATTTTATTTTTCAGGTAGATTAAATGATTGTTGACTACAATAAACGCTTCCGGCTGCAACTTTTGTATCTGCTCATTCAACAAATCCTGATAAATAATTTCGTCATTTTCGATGATAAAAAGCTGCTGCAGCAAAGCACCGTTTTTTTGCGTGTGCAAAGATATAATTAAGTACGAATTGTAATTTAAACAGCTGATTTCTCCGATAATCGTTTCCGGGACCAGATCAGCCAGGTTTTGAGGCGGTAAAAGAAGCATCAGCGGATTTTGTATCTGCTGGAAATCATCTGCCAAATCAACCGGTTTTGGCAGCAATTTGCCGGTTTGATAATCCAACAAAACCGTTTTTTTGTTTTGAAAACGCTGATCTGTTGCCAGCAAACCTGCCGTTGTAAAAGCTTCCGCAGAGAAATTATAATCCGCCCAAAGCTGTTTCCCCGAAAAAGCATTTAAAGCAATAACAGCTTTATGTTCAGGGCTTTGTGGCGATTTATAACCGTGTAAAAACAGCATCCCGCGGCGGCCGCCTTCCATTCCGGTCAGCCATTTTTCTTCCATCATTACTTCAAGAAAATAAACCTGACCGGTTTTTAAGCTGAAAGAAGAAAAAGCAACTGTTCGGTTTTCACTGTTTCTGGTTTCTGCAAAAATAAGATTGGTTGCAGCATCAATCTCTAATTTCCAGATCAAGCCGGAAAAAGTGTGATCAATTACAGGGTTTAAGTTAATTGACATCAAATACAAAGTAGAAAATAAAATTCGGTTCATCGTGCAAACCATACCAGTTGTTAGTTTTGGGTTGCCGGTTTTGCACTTAAACAATGCTTCTTTTATCCCATAAAAACCTCACCTGTTTGCCCAAGCGAGGTTTTTTTGTTTTTATGCCGATAAAAGAAGCATCATTCGGCAACCACCGCGCCGCCTTTGTATAACTGTTTCTGGTATTTGAGTGAAGGCGATTTGATGAATTCACCTAAACCGAGCCGCGGCCACATTTCGTCCACTTTCTCGATCACTCCAGTTGTATTGGCCAGGATGTTTGGCCAGTCGCGTTCAAAACCATCCAGTTCTTTAGTTTTTCTTGTTCCGTCAAATCCAATATGTGAGAGGCTTTGGTTGTTCTTGGATTTCACTACAAAAGCATCACGTTTCGGGTCGATATTATTAGAAAAACGCCAAACGGCATCTCCGGTATCTGAAATATCGATGGTATGATCTAAGTAGATTACAACTTTCACTTCATCCAATAAACCTTGTTTAAACAGGTTTCGGTTGAGGTTTTCGATTTGTTCCGGTTCAGTTTTTTCTACAGAAATAAATACCAGCGAAATACCCAATTGCAGCAAAGAATCATTGATATCCGTAATGGCCGGGTTTTGAACTTTTATCGCTTCTTTGTTTAATACCGATACTGTTTTTATCGATACTTTTTCTTCGTCCGTTCTTAATTCTTCCGGAAGTTTTTTGGTGGCATCAATCCCCATTTTCCCGCCAAAAGAAGCTTTAGAGCAGGAGTGGTCCAGCACATCCATCGGCCCGGAAGTAAAAATAAAGTCCTGCTGCGGATCCACGTTTTCCGAAACGTAGCGGGCAACTTCTGCATTGTTGTGGATATTTACGTCTTCATCTACAATCACAATCATTTTAGTAAACATCATCTGGCCCGCGCCCCAAAGCGAGTTCATCACTTTCATGGCTTGTCCGGGATAATCTTTTTTAATTTTTACAATAGCCAGATTATGGAACACACCTTCCATCGGCAAAACCATATCTACAATTTCCGGCACCATCGTCATTTTGATCGGCGCGAGGAAAATGCGTTCTGTAGCTTTACCGATCCAGGCATCTTCCTGCGGCGGAATTCCCACAATAGTTGCCGGATAAACAGCATTCTTTCGATGCGTGATGGCGGTAATATGGAATTTTGGGTACCAATCCGCCAGTGAATAATAACCTGTATGATCACCAAACGGGCCTTCCCAAATATAATCTTCTTGCGGGTCAACGTAACCTTCAATGATGAAATCAGCATCTGCCGGAACCTGTACATCCTGTGTTAGACATTGAACCAGTTCTACTTTTTTCTTCCGCAGAAAACCGGCCAGCATATATTCATCAATCCCATCTGGAAGCGGGGCAGTTGCGGCATAAGTATAAACCGGATCGCCACCTAAAGCTACTGCAACCGGCATTTTTTGTCCTAATTTTTTATATTCCTGAAAATGGCGTGCAGAAACTTTGTGCTTATGCCAGTGCATTCCGGTTAGTTTTGGCTCGAAAACCTGCATCCGGTACATGCCTACATTTCGGATTCCGGTTAGCGGGTCTTTAGTATGGATAATTGGCAGCGTAATAAACGGTCCGCCATCTTCAGGCCAGCAAGTTAAAACCGGCAATTTGGTAATATCCGGATTTTTCATCACTACTTCCTGACAAGCACCTTTGCCAGAAACAGTTTTTGGCATCCAAGAAGAAATCTGACCTAATTTAGGCAGCATTTTCAATTTATCTAAAATACTGTCTTTCGGGCCGGTTAATGTTTTAAACAATCCTTCGATTTCTTTGGAAATATCATCCATCGATTCTACGCCCAGAGCCATACACATGCGCTTGTAATTTCCCATGGAATTAATCAAAACGGGAAAACCATAACCAGTGTTTTCAAACAGTAAAGCCGGACCATATTGCTTGGAAACGCGATCGGTAATTTCGGTAATTTCCAGTTTCGGGTCAACTTTTTCTTTAATCCGAACCAGTTCTCCAGCTTTTTCAAGCGTATCTATAAAGTGTTGCAGGTTTTTATAAGCCATAATATTTTACGTTATGCTAAGGTCATACTAATTGCTGATACTTCTTTTAGTGCATAAAAAAAGCCGCTGTTTTTTACAGCGGCTTTACATTCTTTAAAATCGAGTTTTTTAAAAGCGCATCCCTAAAGTAAGGAAAGCATTGTTATAAGTGTTTTTGAGGTTGGCGGCAGGACTTGCTAAAGAACTGTAAGCGGGTTGAAGTTCATAAGGATAAACTGTAGTATTGTGACTAACGTATTGATAAGTAGCATCAATATAATAATTCCCGAAACGGTAACCTAAACCGCCACTGGTTGTTTTTACCGGGCCGCCAATCCCGACCTCTGGGTTTCCTTGGTAATTATAACCTCCGCGGATAAAGAAATCTTCCAGTTTTGCTTCTGCACCAATACGGGCATTTACAGTTGATTTGTAAAGCGTTGATAAATTGAAATTATCTTGGGTATCACCAACATAACCGCCACCTAAGTGCATGCCTTTATAATCTACATATTCCACATCGCCAGAAATAAAACCATATTTACCAACAAACACCGCTACGCCACCGCTTGCTTTTAATGGTGTGCGTAAATTGTAAGTTGTTTGATAAGGCTGATTATTGCCATTTGTGTAGGTTTTTTCTTGTACATATGCTGTTTGCAAAGACTCTACATAATTATCATTGATAGTCATCCAGGTTGGGCTGGTAAAAGAAGCACCGATACGGACGGCTTCAACTGGTTTGTAAATAAAACCCACTTTTGCATTAAACCCTGTACCAATAGTGGCTTGATCCTGATAAAATTGAGACGCGTAAGCAGAATTAGTAGGTGTAGGGCTGTTGTTCACAAGTATGGAAGCTGTACCATTTTCATTAAAAGTACTGGATGTATTATATCTTAAACTGGTTAAGCCGATACCAAAACCAAGATATAATTTATTGCTATAGTTGGCACCACCAGCTAAACTGATTTCAGACTGGCCACCAGTGGTGGTGGTACTTTTAGATTGATTGTTATTTGAAGAATTCACATTAGAATAATATCCTAAAGGCTTATTGGCACTAGCATTGTAAAGATCAATCATTTGTTGGCTTCGAGCCCAAGCCTGTAAGGTGCCGTTAGTTAATCCACCTAATGTATTTCCGGGGTCGTCCCTATTAGCTTCCTGTGCATAGTAATCAGAAATTGAACCATTAGGGTTTACACCAGAATAATATTCGTTTCTGTAAAAATTATTGGTACGATTATAAGAAGCACCTAAATTAAAACTTAACCAGCCTTTTGTTTTGTCACTGCCACGCGGTGTACTTAAACGGTTATAAAATACTACAGAAGCATTATTTAAATTAATTTGATTTTTATTGCTGTTGATATTTTGCCCAAAGTAGGATGATTGAACTTTTGAACCATCATACTCCGGCGTTACACTTAATTCTGATTTGGTAAAAAAACCAATCCCGGCCGGGTTTCCACTTACTGAACTTAAATCACCGCCAACTGCAGTTGAAGCACCACCAATTGCTTTGATACGAGAAGTAGCTCCAGTTTGTGTTTGTGAAAATCGAAAGGCATCACCGCTGAATACAGATTGGCCATAGGAAACCTGAGAGGCCGCTACTATAGCGACCCCTGTTAAGGCATATTTTAAATTCATATTATTTTATAAAAAGAGAGGGAATTATTATTTATCCTCGTCCGGGACGGCCACTGCTAACCCGGCCACCACCGCCTCCGCCAAAACCACCACTCGTAGATGAAGGTGCATTATAGGTAGGAAAAGAACGTTGTGTTTGAGGGATATCCTGTCTGGTTGGTCTTTGGCTGCTGACACCGTTGGAAGTAGCGTTCCCATTACCAAAATTTCTAACACCCATGTTGTTATAGCTTCTTCCTGTTGCAATGCCTGGATTATAACTTCGTCCATTTACAACAGAACTTCTGGTCATGCCACCGTTAAAAGTGCCATGATAAGCTGCATTTGGGTTACCAGTTCCTCTTGATGGTCTGCCATTTGTAGCAGTAGTTGTACCATATGCAGAATATAAACCACCATAGCCGTATCCGCCGCCTATACCATAGGCACCAGATCCATAATAAGAATAAGGTGAGTATAAAGAGTATGGCGAATACATGGAATATGGCGAGTACAATGAACCTAATCCATAACCCAATCCCAAGCCTAAACCAGTTCCATAGTATGAATTATAAAATCCATCATAAGCAAACGGTGAATAACCACCGAAACGATTGATACGTGATGAATAATTGTCGTAATAACCATCATTCCGATAAGAACGGTCATTACTTGCATATTCTACTGCATCACCTGCTTTTGCTTTAGAAAAATAAACATCATCATTGTAATCTTTTTGCTGAGCGGCAAATTTATTAGTTGAACAAGCTCCTAACACCACCATGCTCATCATTGCAACCCCTTTTAGAATCTTCGTTTTCATTATATCAGTTTGTTAAAGTGTAAAAGTTTATAATAGCTATAAATTTATAAATTTGAATTTAAAAACAAGTAATTTATTTATGTCAAAATTCATTCCATTTTATGAGTAAGAGTATTATTAGTAAAGACGAAGATTATTCGCAATGGTTTAATGAATTAGTAATAAAATCTGATTTAGCCGAACATTCTGCCGTTCGCGGTTGCATGGTAATCAAACCTTATGGTTATTCAATTTGGGAAAAAATGCAAGCTGCTCTGGATCAGATGTTTAAAGACACCGGCCACAGCAATGCTTATTTTCCTTTATTCATTCCGAAATCATTTTTTTCTAAAGAAGCCAGTCATGTAGAAGGTTTCGCTAAAGAGTGTGCAGTAGTTACACATTACCGTCTTAAAAACGATGCAGATGGAAATGTTGTGGTAGATGAAGATGCAAAATTAGAAGAAGAATTAATTGTTCGGCCAACTTCCGAAACCATTATCTGGAATACCTATCGTGGCTGGATCCAATCTTACCGTGATCTGCCGCTGCTGATTAACCAATGGGCAAATGTTGTTCGTTGGGAAATGCGCACGCGTTTATTTTTACGTACTACAGAATTTTTATGGCAGGAAGGCCATACCGCCCATGCAACGGCTGAAGAAGCGATTGCAGAAACTGAACAAATGCTGAATGTGTATGCTGATTTTGCCGAAAACTGGCTGGCATTACCTGTAATAAAAGGTAAAAAAACAGCCAATGAACGTTTTGCAGGTGCGCTGGATACCTATTGCATTGAAGCATTGATGCAGGATGGAAAAGCGTTGCAAGCCGGAACTTCACATTTCCTCGGACAGAATTTTGCCAAAGCTTTTGATGTAAAATTTTCCAACAAAGAAGGCAAACTGGATTATGTTTGGGCAACTTCCTGGGGTGTTTCTACGCGTTTGATAGGCGCGCTGGTAATGGCGCATTCGGATGATGCAGGATTGGTTTTGCCGCCAAAATTAGCTCCGTTTCAGGTAGTTGTAGTGCCGATTTACAAGTATGACGAAGAGCTGGAAAATATTTCCGCTTTTGTAAAAGAGCTGACAAAAAACCTCCGTAAAAAAAGCATCAGCATTAAGTTTGATAATCGCGATACGCAACGCCCGGGTTTTAAATTTGCCGAATATGAATTAAAAGGCGTGCCTTTGCGGGTAGCCATCGGCAGCCGGGATATGAAAAACGGAACGGTAGAACTGGCCCGCCGCGATACCAAAACCAAAGAAACCGTTCCGCAGGAAGGTTTGGCTGAACGGATTGAAACTTTACTGGAAGAAATCCAGCAAAATATCTACCAGAAAGCGTTGAAATTCAGAGATGAAAACATCACGCAAGTTGATACTTATGATGAGTTTAAACGTTTACTGGACGAAAAACCAGGTTTTTTATTAGCACATTGGGACGGAACAAGCGAAACAGAGCAGCAGATTAAAGAAGAAACCAAAGCAACTATCCGCTGTATTCCGTTAGATAATCCGCAGGAAGAAGGCAAATGTATCCTTACCGGAAAACCTTCTAAAGAGCGGGTGTTATTTGCACGGGCATATTAGTCCCGCCAAAATCCTCCATAGAAAGAGGAATTGAATATTTAAACCAATGCTTCTTTTATCGGCATAAAATCCATCAAACTGAGTTATTACTACTTGCAAAAGCCCCTCTCCACTGGAGAGGGGTTGGGGTGAGGCTTTCAAAAAACTATGAAATTCGGAACAAAAGCCATACATGCAGGCCAGGAACCTGACCCAACAACCGGTGCCGTGATGACGCCAATTTATCAAACTTCTACCTACTGGCAAAAATCGCCGGGCGATAACAAAGGCTACGAATATTCGCGCGGCACCAACCCAACCCGAAAGGCTTTGGAAGATTGTTTGGCTGCGCTGGAAAACGGCAAATTCGGACTGGCTTTTTCCAGCGGAATGGGCGCAACAGATGCCGTAATGAAAATGCTCCGTCCGGGCGATGAAGTGATTACGGGTAATGATCTGTATGGCGGCTCTTACCGCATGTTCACCAAGTTATATGCGCCTTATGGCATTAAATTTCATTTTATTGATTTTGCTGACCCGGAGAATATCAAGCAATATATCAATGAAAATACTAAATTGATTTGGGTAGAAACGCCAACCAACCCAACGATGCAGATTGTTGATATTGAAGCTGTTGCCAAGATTTCCAAAGAGCACATGCTTCTTTTATCGGTGGATAATACGTTTGCCTCACCTTATCTGCAAACACCGCTTGATCTGGGTGCCGATATCGTAATGCATTCGGTTACCAAATATCTGGGCGGCCACTCGGACGTAGTAATGGGCGCGCTGATTGTGAACGACGAAAAGCTATACAAAGATTTGTTTTTCATCTACAATGCAACCGGCGCAACGCCTGGCCCGCAAGATAGTTTTTTAGTGCTTCGCGGAATAAAAACCTTGCATTTGCGTATGAAAGCGCATTGCGAAAACGGACGGCAAATCGCAGCTTTCCTCAAAGATCATCCAAAAGTGGACAAAGTTTACTGGCCTGGTTTTCCGGATCATCCAAACCACGACATTGCCAAAAAACAAATGCGCGATTTTGGCGGCATGATTTCTTTCACCCTAAAAGAAGCATCGCTGGAAGAAACTTTCCGTGTAGCTTCCTCTTTTAAAGTTTTTACTTTGGCGGAATCATTGGGCGGCGTAGAGTCATTGGTCAATCATCCGGTAACGATGACACATGCTTCCATCCCAAAAGCTGATCGTGATAAAGTTGGTGTAACCGATAATTTGCTGCGTTTAAGTGTTGGTGTGGAAGATATAGAGGATTTGCTGGAGGATTTGGAAAGGGTTTTGAATTGATGAATACTTCTTTTACCGAGTAAAAATTATACAACTATGAATTTTGTTAGTTGTAGAAATGAAACTATTTCAAAATGGAGGATAAATATTATTTCGATAATTTAGATAAATACACAAAGAGTATTAACTTGGCTTTAAAAATATCAAGATTTGCAGCTGGTAGGCAAGTTGAAGATAAAATAGTATGGGCTTGCGTTTTGTATACTAAAATTTGTGTAACTGGATTAAGTATTCTAATACTTTCACCAAATAGTGAAATTGCAGAAAAGAAACTTCCTCATTGGGATTTTTCTTCATTATTCAGTTTAGCAAGAAATTTGATGGAATGTTATCATACTTTCTTCTACTTATGTGTTGATAAAATTACACCTGACGAGTTGAAAGCAAGAAGAAAATTATTCAATCTACATGACTACCATTCAAGAAAAAAGCTTTCTTCATTCACGCCTGATAAAAATGAAGATAAAGAAATTGAAGAGTTAGTTGTTAAAGAGCTAATCCAAACAAATTATTTTCAAGCTCTTGATGAAAAGCAACAAAAACATTTCTTGAAGGGCGAAAATGCTTTTTTTATAAGTAGAGAAGATATCGAAGAAAAAACAGGTACAAATAAGGACGATTTCAAATTTGTCTACAAATTATTTTCAAGTAATACCCATAGTTTTCCAATGGGTTTTTATGGAATGCTCGAAGGTGCAAGGGGGACAGGCATTAAAAGTGACATAGAAGTAGGCTATAATGGTTTTGCATTAGAAGTAGCAGATCAATATATAAGACAAGCATCAAAAAATATGATTGACTTCTTTCCTGATATTTCAGATCGATTATCAGACGATGAAATACTTTCTATTCAATAAATTGCAGTAGTTATATTGATTTGGAAACGTTTGTGATGTGCTGAAGTCACAAATTTTAGAATGTTATTTTCGCCCATAAATGCAAACCAATCTCCAACTTTTTCTCGATACAAAAGTAATCCAATACAACCAACTCAACTTTATCGAAAACGATCCAATCGTAATTCCACATCAATTCAGCAAAAAGCAGGACATCGAAATTATGGGTTTTTTTGCGGCGATTTTAGCCTGGGGACAACGAAAAACGATCATCCAAAAATGCCGGGAATTGATTAAAAGGATGGATCATTCGCCTTTTGATTTTATTCAGAACCATCAGGAAACGGACTTAAAAGCTTTATTAGGTTTTAAACATCGAACCTTCAATGATACTGATCTGCTGTATTTTATAGCTTTTTTCCGGCAGCATTATCAACAGTATGAATCTTTGGAAGACGCATTTTATACCGGTAAAAATAGTACGGCCGAAACGATGCTCAACCATTTCCGCAGCTACTTTTTTTCGTTGCCGGATTTTCCTCGAAGAACAATCAAACATGTTTCTTCTCCGCAGCAAAAATCTACCTGCAAACGGCTGAATATGTTTTTACGTTGGATGGTGCGGAAAGATAATTGCGGCGTTGATTTCGGGTTGTGGCAAAAAATAAAACCTGCTGATTTAATTTGCCCTTGTGATTTGCACGTGGACCGCATTGCAAGAAAACTAAAACTCATCAGCAGAAAGCAAACCGATTGGCAAACCGCTTTGGAGCTGACAGAAAAACTACGCGGATTTGATCCGAAAGATCCGGCAAAATATGATTTTGCGCTGTTTGGATTAGGGATCGAAGAACGCTGGGGCGAGGGTTTTGATTTGACCAAGATGGATTTTGATTGATTGCAATTTTCCAACTATCTTTAAAACCAAATATTTACCTAATGAAAAAGAGAATTTTAAGTTCCGGTTTTTTACTTTTTGCGTGTTTGTTTATGTTGAAAAATGCTGCATCGGCGCAAGTTAGCCCAACGGTGGATCACATTACCGTTTACGTGGTTGATCTGCAAAAGAGCAGCGATTTTTATAAAAATGTGATGCTGTTGAAGGAAATCCCGGAACCTTTCCATGATGGCCGGCACGTTTGGCTGCGCACCGGGCCGCATACGCAACTGCATATTGTAAAAGGCGCAAAAGAAATTATGAAGCATGATATCAACATCCATCTGGCTTTTAACGTTCCGGTGATTGAAGATTTTGCGGCGCATCTGGATAAACTAAACGTAAAATATGGCAACTGGAAAGGCGACAGCAAATCGCCGGAATTGAGGCCGGATGGTGTAAAACAAATCTACTTTCAAGACCCGGACAATAACTGGATTGAGGTGAACACGGATAAATTTTAGTACCGGAACAATTTAAATTAAAGTATTAAATTTGGATTATGCCAACGATAACAGTAAATATTGATAATCAAAAAGATGTGGATTTGCTTGGAGAAATTTTGAGTCGTTTCGGTTTAAGTTATCAGATCAATACGGAATACGATTTTAAAGAAAGCGAGATTAAAGATTTGTTAAAAACAAAACAGGATTTTTTAGAAGGTAAAAGTAGTGCCCGCGATTGGAATAATATTGAGCAAGATCTGAACCGTGCCTTTAATTAAGCTCTTAAAAAGGGCAGAACTTGAATTGACAGATTCTTGTGATTGGTATGAAAAACAACAAAAAGGTCTTTCAAAATACTTTCGACACGAACTCAGTAAGATATTTCAAACAGTTAGTGCAAATCCGTTACTATACCACATTAAGTATAATACAGATCTCCGCTTCGCCTCATTAAATAAGTTTCCATTTATTGTAGTGTACTGGTTTGATCCGGAACTGGATACTGTTTTTGTGGTATCAATTTTTCATACTAAAAGAAATCCTAAGTTCTAAATTTGAAAGTAGCTTACAATCGTTTTTAAGGTGGTAAAAGAAGCATTACCAAAATGGCAATACTTCTTTTATCAACCTAAATTAGGCTTACTCTTTGCTGCCGATTTCTGGTTTTGATGCAGAAGTTGCCGGTTTGGCATTTTTCACATATTTATCCAGCCACTGGTTTTGCTCCCAGAGTTTGTGCAGCAGGTTTTCTTTACCGCGGTATCCGTGTGCTTCGTAAGGCAGATACACAAACCGGACGGTTCCACCTAAACCTTTTATGGCAGCAAATAAGCGCTCGCTGTTGATGGGGAAGGTTCCCGGATTATCATCCGCATCGCCATGGATTAGCAGGATCGGCGTTTTGATTTTATCAGCAAAACTAAACGGGCTCATGTTGTAATACAACTGCGGATCGTCCCAATAAGTACGTTCCTCGTTTTGGAAACCAAAAGGTGTTAGCGTGCGGTTGTAGGCACCACTTTCTGCTAATCCAGCTTTAAACAAATTAGTATGGGCTAATAAGTTAGCCGTCATAAAAGCACCGTAACTATGTCCGCCAACTGCTACACGGTTGCGGTCGCCTACACCCATTTCTGCTAATTTATTGATCGCTGCTTCGGCATTCAACTGCAATTGCTCTACAAAAGTATCGTTTGGTTTTTTGCCGTCTTTTGCCACGATTGGCATTTCGGCATTATCCAAAACCGCATAACCGTTGGTCACAAAAAACACAGGGCTTCCGCCGCCAATCGTAGTAAAACGATTGGCAGAACCACGTACTTGTGCCGCATCAGCAGCCGAATTAAATTCACGCGGATAAGCCCAGATCAGTACCGGCAATGGCCCGTCTTTCGCTTTGTCATAACCCGCAGGCAGGTACAAATCGCCGGTCAAGTCAACACCATCGCTTCTTTTATACCTGATTTTTTGGCGACTGACCCCAACCATTTGCGGATAAGGATTGCTGAAATTAGTGATCGCTTTATCTGCTATTTTTGCCGTCAGGTTTTTCAGGTAATAATTAGGTACTTCTTTTTGCGACTCTTTTCTGGTGATCACAATAAGTTTCTCCGGATCAATCACATCCGAAACAAATTCATACGTTCCTTCTGCGCTGCGCCAGATGATTTCGTTTTGCTTGGTGGACAAATCAAGCTTGGCCAAAAAAGGCAGATCGCCTTTGGCCGAAGAACCTGCAATGTTGTTCATCAAAATTTTAGTTCCGTTGTCTGTAGTTTGGATTACCTCGCGGCCAAACTTGTTTTTTTCGGTAATAGGTTCGCCGGGATTACTGTAAGCATCTGTTTGGTTGCGCTCCAATAGTTTTTCCAATGTTCCGGTACTGCTGTTGTACCGGCTTAGTTTTTCTGTTTGTTTGGATCGTAAACCTTCCTGCACCAATGCCACCGTATTGTTTCCCCAAGTCGTCCCGCGGTAGCGCAGTTGCGTTTTAAACAGTTCTTTTGCTGAGTTTGTAAAAGGGGCGTTCAGCGCGTAAACCGCATCATGGAAATCAACTTTCTTTTTGATCAAACCGCTATCTAAAGGTTGTGCCCAAGTAATGGTTGCCGGTTCATCGTCGCGCCAGTCGAAATCCCTCGGCACATTTTGTGTGTTGTCATAACCAGAAGGCGTACCTTCCCTGGAAGGCAGTTCTGCCAAAACCTTGATGTTTTTTCCGCTCAAATCTGTAATACTAACGGTTGAAGGGAAGCCGGTAGCCGTAACCAGATAAGAAAAAGGTTTACGCAGCGTGCGTTCTAAAAAATATTTTTTATCGGGTGATATGGCAACCGTGGTATAAATTGCCGGTTTGCCAATAGCAGTTTCTATGCCGTTTTTATTTTGCACCAATTGCGCGGTTGCATAAAACTCAAACAATTGCTCATCATACGGCGACTTGATCAAATCTTCAAAAGTAGCGCTCGGTGCAGCTTTTCCTAAGTTTTGTTGTACCGTTGGCCCTTTTGGCATCAACGGTTTTGCCGGCCCAGCGCTTGCCGGTTTAACCGTTACGCGGTAAACCACTGTGTTGTTGTCTTCCCACGTAAGTCCGCTCCCTAAAACCACATTTAATGGTTTTTTGTTGAGCTTTAATGCTTTATGCATAGCCACATCAATCTCGTACAGATCAACACTGTTGGCATTAGTTTGGGTGAAAACGATTTTTTTCTCGTCCGGGCTCCAGCTTGGGATTCCTGCCAATAACGGAGAGGGCAAACCGGTAACCGGGAAAGTCTGGTTGGTTTTAATGTTTTTAAGCGTAAAATTATTGGCAACCAAAAGCTGTCGGCTCGGTGCAAAATTGTTTGGGTTGATACGAAGCCCGGCAATACGCAGTTCCGGCCGTGCCAGTTCTTCTACAGAAGGGTAAGAGTTACGGTCGATCAGCAACATCCAATCGGCCTTGCTGTCCACACTTACGCTTGGCGTTGGTTTTGCCAAAAGTAAATCCGCCATCGCTTTTGGCGGCATTTGATATGTAACTGCGTCCTGTGCTTTGGCATAGCAAAATGCTAAAAGCAGTAACAAATTGAGTAGAGTTTTTTTCATCTTCCTGTTTTTATTTATGTTTATTCTCTCAGCTTAAATATTACAATTTTTTGCTGATATTTATGTAATAATTTTAATACTAAAGAAAAAAATAAGTCTTTATTAAGAGGCTAATGAACTTTTCGCTTGTTAAAATATCAATCCTATGAAAATAAACATTTACAGTATTATTTTATATTGCATTATTTTTTTTAATAGTTATTTAACTTCTGCACAAGTTATTGTAAAATGCGCTGGTAAAAAATATATCATTCCTGCTTTTAAGCAAAATACTGTTAATGCTTCTGGTGGAGACTTTGAGAATTTCGGGATACTTTCCCCTATTCTCCAATCACAATATGATATTGAATTACGAGGTTTTTACAAGACATCAAATCCGTTCATAGGTTCAGCGGTGGTTATAAAAGGCAATAAGGAAAAGCTTATTGCCGAAGCTTATTTTTTTAAAATTCAAGGTGGATTAACCAAAACCACGCTTGCAAGTGATTTCAAAGTTATTAATAAAGGGAATTTGCTTGTTTTTTATAACGTAAAATCTGTCCGGCCTGCTGATACCTTATTAAATTCATTAATTAAAAATAAGCTTTTTACTTTGCCTGATGTTAAAAATTTGACAGACAGTTTGTTGAAAAACAATATTAAGTTGTTAAAATCTGGTGAGATGGATCCTTATCACATGCAGTTTGAATTAAAGGTAAAGAACCAGTATCGCAGTTTTGGTTGTGATCCATCTTTGTATTATACTAATCCAAATGTTAAAGAACTACTTCCGGAAAAATTATTATTCGATCAGTTTGATCAACTCTATAAAGCAAGCGGACAGGAGAGGAACCATCTTTTTCCATAGAGTTATAATATAACTACTCATGATTGTTGTTATTTCTTAAACTAAATTGGTTTCCAATAAAACCAATTTATTTTTATTCTTCACCAAAATTTACCTGCTAAAAGAAGCATCAAAATAATGATCGAACTAACCGGAATTTTAATTCAGTTTGCAGAAAAAGGCGAAAAAACCGGCTGGACTTATCTCGATGTCCCGGCTGTAATTGCCCACGAAATCAAACCGAACAACAAATTAAGTTTCCGGGTAAAAGGATTTTTAGATGGATTAGCCATCAGCGGTTTAGCTTTGGTGCCAATGGGCGAGGGCAACTTTATTTTGCCGGTAAAAGCAGCATTACGCAAAGCCATCCGCAAAGAAAAAGGCGCAATGGTGAAAATGCAATTAGAAGTTGACTTGGATTTTAAAATTGAAATGCCCGATGATTTAGCAGAATGTTTTGCAGATGAACCTGAAGCTTTGCGCAACTTTAACCGCTTGCCCAAATCGCACCAGCATTACTTTTTTAAATGGATAAACGAAGCTAAAACAGAAGCAACCCGAGCCAAACGGATTGCCGCAACTTTAAATGCAGCCAGTAAAGGTTTGAACTACGGGGAAATGATGCGGGAGATGAGAGGTGGCAGATAACTTTTCCAAAGATTAATCAGCTTTTTTGGCTAAAGCCTTTTACCTGCATACATTTTGTCCACGGCCTGAAGGCCCTGGCAATTCCAACAAATACAGCTCAAAATGCCAAAAAAATGAAGCAGGTCAATTGCCACGGCCTTCAGGCCGTGGACTTGCAAAGTTCAGGATTGGCTTTAGCCAAAAACTTTGTTTTTATTTGCCGCAATTCCTCATAACTGCCATCTTGCAAAAGCAAATTGCACATACTGTTTTTACCGGTATAAAATTAGTGTCCAAAGCTACGTTTGCCCTCGTATTGTAATCTCCCCTGATCCTTAAACCAGCAAACCAAATCATTTTGCGAAATTTGTACCGATGATAAATGATTCCATTCTAACTTCCAACCAAACCGAAGATACCATTGTGGCCTTGTCCACCGCCAACGGCGTGGGCGCAATTGCGGTCATCCGGCTTTCAGGTCCGCAAGCTATCCAAATTGCCAATGCTGTTTTTAGGGGTAAAAATTTGGAAAAGCAAACATCACATACGCTTCATTTTGGGTCGATTATAGATGGCGAAGTCGTTTTGGACGAAGTGGTGGTTGCTTTGTTTATCGCCCCAAAATCATACACCAAAGAAAATGTGGTAGAAATTTCCTGCCATGGTTCACCGTACATTGTGCAGGCCATCATTAAATTATTGCTGGCAAAAGGGGCACGCGCCGCCAAACCCGGCGAGTTTACGCTGCGTGCTTTTTTAAACGGACAATTGGATCTATCTCAGGCAGAAGCAGTTGCAGATCTGATTGCTTCTGATTCCAAAGCTTCGCACCAGATTGCGATGCAGCAATTGCGCGGCGGTTTTAGCAACCAGTTACAGGTTTTGCGGCAGAAATTGGTCGATTTTGCTTCGTTGATTGAGCTGGAACTGGATTTCGGCGAAGAAGATGTAGAGTTTGCCAACCGCGATCAGCTAAAAAGTTTGATCCTTGAAATTAACAAAGTTATTTTTGAACTGATCCGTTCTTTCGACTTAGGAAACGTAATTAAACAAGGCGTAAACACGGTAATTGCCGGAAGGCCAAACGCCGGAAAATCTACTTTATTAAATGCTTTGCTAAATGAAGACCGCGCAATTATCAGCGAAATTCCCGGAACTACCCGCGATACGATTGAAGAAATTTTAAACATCAACGGTGTTAATTTCCGTTTGATCGATACGGCCGGAATCCGCGAAGCAACTGATGCCATTGAAGCCATCGGCGTACAAAAAACAATGGATAAAATAAGTACATCAGCTTTGCTGATTTATGTTTTTGATGTGAACGAACTATCCGCAGCAGAACTAAAACAAGACGTAGCCAACCTGCAGCGGCCGGGAATGCCGGTACTGGCCATAGCCAATAAAATAGATTTTGCCGGTAAAAGAAGCATTGGGTTTTCTTTGCCGGAAGCCGTGAAATACCTGGAAATCTCTGCAAAAGAAAAGCAGCATATTGACGAACTGAAACAACTGATTTATGATACCGCAATCCAAACCAGATTGACGGGAGAAGAAACCGTGATCACCAACATCCGCCATTTGGAAGCCTTGCAAAAAACCCAGGAAGCTTTAGAACGGGTTTTATACGGCATGGAAAACCCGGTTACTTCTGATTTTTTGGCGATGGATATCAAACAGGCTTTGTATTATCTGGGCGAAATCACCGGCGCAGTTACCACGGATAATTTGCTGGAAAATATTTTTAGTAAGTTTTGTATCGGGAAGTAAGAGCTTGTTTAAGTTTATACAACAAAAAATACCAATGCTTCTTTTACCCTATAAAAATTGGTGTATGCATCAATTAAAAATCAGACGCTTACCATTTTTTAGGTGATAAAAGAAGTATATAAAATAGACTGAACAAATTTTAAACAGGCTTAAAGATTATTACAGTATTCGGATTAACAACCAATGGCATATTATTTTTAAGTGGGTTGATGATCATGCTACTGATGTTGAAATTCTGGATTATCATTAAAACGATTATCGATGGAAAAACTACCAAACATACCGCCCGGAGAAATACTTTTAGAAGAATTTTTAAAACCGCTTGAGGTTTCTGCCTATCGTTTGGCTAAAGCAACAGGCATTCCGCAAACCAGGGTATCGCAAATATTGAAAGGCCGCCGGCGTATTACTGCTGATACAGCCATTCGGTTAAGTCAGTTTTTTGGCAATTCTGTTAAGTTTTGGATGGGCATTCAGGATGATTATGATGTATGTGTTGAATTAGCAGCAAAGCAGGATGAGTTTTTTGGTATCAAGGAATATTCTATAGTTATTTAGTTACCACAGATGATTTACCGGAAAATATTTTTAGTAAGTTTTGTATCGGGAAGTAAATTAGCTTGGCAATATCTTTAAAACCTATTCCAACGCATAAATTCAGCTAAAACCTTTTAATTTACTTGCTGTTTTTATCGTACAAAATAACATCATCCTTCAAATTTTAAATAAATTTATTGTGGACACAAACAGATTATCACCAACATTGGCTAAAGCATTAAACGACCAGATGACGGCCGAAGCTTTGAACGCACAAATATATCTTGCTTACGGCGCATGGGCGGCCGACAAAGGTTACGATGGTATTTCTAACCTGCTTTTCCGCCATGAAAACGAAGAGCGCACGCACATGATGAAGTTTCTGGAATATATTCTTAAACGAGGCGCAAAAGTGGTCGTTACCGAAATACCAAGTCCGGGCGAGGATCCGATCAACATAAACGATTGCTTTGAAAAAGTTTACACTTATGAAGTGAAAAATACGCAATCCATTTACAACATTGTTAACATGGCATTGGAAGAAAAAGACTGGATTACCTGGAATTTTTTACAATGGTTTGTAAAAGAACAAACGGAAGAGGAAACTTTGGCAATGGATTTATTAGCTAAAGTTAAAATTGCCGGTGGTGCAAATGCTGGTGATGGCGCGTTATACAGCTTAGACCGCGACCTTGGGCAAATGCCGGATTCTGCCACTTTAGCACAGGAAGTTAGCGTTGAAAATCCGTAAAAGTTCACTGAAAAAAGGTTGATAAAAGAAGCATCAACCATTTAACAAAAATTGATTTTTAAAGCATCCCGCAACGGATGCTTTTTTTATGCGGTAAATATTAACTTGCGGCTATCATGTAAATTCAGCAAATCGAAATCAAAGCAGCCATCAATATTCTCCTATAAATTAATGCTTTGATTGCTTCTTTTATCGGTATAAATTTAATTACTTGCCAATATAAATGCTCCGGATTTTTAGTCGATAAAAGAAGCATCATCAACCCGGGCAAACAAACCTACAACCTCCAAAATATACATGGCTTTAAGCTGGAATGAAATAAAAGACCGGGCAATTGCCTTTTCTAAAGAATGGGCGGATACGCAGAACGAAGAAGCGGACGCTAAACCTTTTCTGGAAGCTTTTTTAAATGTATTTGGCATCGCCCGTAAACGCATTGGCACATTTGAGCACCGCGTTAAAAAGCTGAACGAAGCCGACGGTTACATTGATTTGCTTTGGAAAGGCATGATCCTGATCGAGATGAAAAGTTTGGGCAAAAACCTCGACAAAGCTTTTATCCAGGCCAAAGATTATTTGCATGGCTTAAAAGAGCATGAGCTGCCAAAATATATCCTGGTTTCCGACTTTTACCACTTCCGTTTATTTGACACCGAAGACGGAACTACCAAAGAATTCCTGCTGCCGGATTTGGTTAAAAACGTGCAGCATTTTGGATTGATTGCCGGTTATCAAAAGAAAATTTACAAAGAGCAAGACCCGGTAAACATCAAAGCCGCCGAACTGATGGGCAAACTGCATGACCGTTTAAAAGAGATCGGTTATGAAGGCCACCCGTTGGAAGTTTATCTGGTGCGTATCCTTTTTTGCCTGTTTGCAGAAGATACTACCATTTTTGAAGTGCAGCAGTTTCAGGATTACATCAGTCAGCGCACGAACGAAGACGGAAAAGACCTTGGCCCAAAAATCGAGGAACTGTTCCAGGTGCTCAACACGCCGAAAGAGAAACGCTACAAAAATATTGATGAACAGCTCAACGCTTTCCCTTATGTAAACGGAAAACTATTTAAAGAAATATTACCTTCCGCCCCTTTCGATTCTAAAATGAGGCAAAGTCTGTTGGAATGCTGTTATTTAGACTGGTCGAAAATATCGCCTGCCATTTTTGGTTCCATGTTTCAAAGCGTGATGAACCCGGCCGAACGCCGCAATCTCGGCGCACATTATACCAGCGAAAAAAACATCCTCAAACTGATTAAACCTTTGTTTCTGGATGAACTTTGGGCAGAGTTTGAAACCATCAAAAGCAACCGAAATAAATTACAGGATTTCCATAAAAAGTTAAGCGACCTTAAATTTTTAGATCCCGCCTGTGGCTGTGGTAATTTTCTGGTGATCACTTACCGCGAACTTCGCCTGCTGGAACTTGCCATACTCAGGATTATTTATCAAAACCAACTGGCCACAAGTATCGAATCCATTATTTGGCTGGATGTGGATATGATGAGCGGGATAGAATACGAAGAATTCCCGGCGCGTATTGCCGAAGTGGCCATGTGGCTGATCGACCATCAGATGAATATGCTGATCAGTGCCGAATTTGGCCAATACTTTGTGCGTTTGCCTTTAAAAAAAGCAGCCAATATTGTACAAGGAAATGCTTTAAGTATTGATTGGGAAAAAGTAGTGGTAAAAGAAGCATTGAGTTATATCATCGGCAATCCGCCTTTTATTGGTTCTAAAATGATGAAACAGTTTCAGCGTGATGAAATTGTAAAGCAGTTTGACAATGCCGATGGCAGCGGAGTTTTAGATTATGTAACCGGCTGGTATATCAAAGCGGCCAGGTTCATCCAAAATACACCGATAAAAACAGCATTCGTTTCTACCAATTCCATTGTGCAGGGCGAGCAGGTTAGTATTCTTTGGGGGCAAATGCTCAACAAATATCATATTAAAATACATTTTGCGCACCGCACTTTTAAATGGAGCAACGAAGCAAAAGGCAACGCCGCCGTTTATTGTGTAATTGTGGGTTTTGCAAATTTTGATACTTCAACCAAAAAACTTTACGAATACGAAGATATTAAGGGCGAAGCACATGAAATTTTGGTGAAAAATATCAATCCTTATTTGGTTGATGCAAAGGATATTTTTATTGCCAAAAGAACAACTCCACTCTGTAATATTCCAAAAATGTTTAAAGGAAGTCAGCCAACTGATGGAGGTAATTTCCTTTTTACTGAAGAAGAAAAAAATGATTTTCTACTTAAAGAACCTAAAGCCGCAAAATTTATCAAGCCTTTAATTTCTGCTCATGAATTTATAAACGGAAAAAATAGATATTGCCTGTGGCTGGTAGATGCAGAACCCAACGAATTAAAACAAATGCCCCATTTGTTAAATAGAATAGGGTCTGTTAAACAAATGAGATTAAAAAGCACAAAAATGGCTACGGTAAAATGGGCAAACCAACCTACCTTATTTACTGAAAACAGACAACCTAAAAGCGATTATATTTTAATACCTTCACATTCTTCGGAGAATAGGAATTATATTCCCTTTGGTTTTAGGACTAAAGATGATATTCTTAATAATTCTTGTTTGTCAGTTCCTAATGCAACTTTTTATCATTTTGGTATTTTAACTTCTGCAATGCACATGAGCTGGGTTAGAACAGTCTGTGGCAGAATTAAAAGTGATTTTAGATACTCAAATGAAATAGTTTATAACAATTATCCCTGGCCGGAAAACCCAAGTGAAAAACAAATTACAGCGATAGAAACAGCAGCGCAAAAAGTTTTAGATGTGCGATTAGCTTTCCCCAACAGTTCGCTGGCCGATCTGTACAATCCATTAACTATGCCGCCGGTATTAACCAAAGCGCACCAGGAATTGGATAAAGCGGTTGATTTGGCTTACCGTCCGCAGCCATTTATCAGCGAAGCCAAACGCATGGAATTTTTGTTCGAACTGTATGAAAAATATACTGCTGACTTGTTCACCAAAACCAAAACAAAGAAAAAGAAATTGGTTGATTAAAATGCTTTTAAAACAAAGCAACATTAAATTTTAGGCGGTAAAAGAAGCATGGAGCTGTCATCCTGAACTTGTTTCAGGATCCCTCAAGACAATACAACAAACCAGTTATATGGGATGCCGAAATAGGTTCGGCATGACAAAAACCATAAACGCAGTGATTTTTAGGCGGTAAAAAGAGCATAAAAACCTAATCAGGCAAAATTTAAACAGACCCTAAATATTTTTAATTTTACTAAAAACAGCTTTTGTTATTTCATTTACAATGTCATGAATATCGTTTTCATTTAAAATATAATCGTAATTTTTTTCTAAATAAAAATGATCAGTATTGTCAGCCTCTTTGCTGAACAAACTATAAGTATATTCATCAAAACGGAAATATAAGAAAACAGGAAGGTCAAACGGCGTTGCTTGTTTATAACCTTTTAAATAATACTCTATGCCAATATTGGTTAGGTTTCCATCATAAGTTTTGGGCCGTTCTATCCAACTTAACAATGATGATGGAAACTGTACAGTAGATATTGCAAATCCCCCGCTGCGTGTTTGCAGGTCATAAGTTTGCTGGTTTTCGGTATTGTATATTATCCGGGTTTCGCGGGTATGAAATAAGTCATCAAACTGGGAAAGCTTACTTAGAAATTTCTGAAATAACGGAACAGCAGAGTTTTCAATCAGTTTAGAAATATTATCTAAACTTCGTATTTCCTTTCGCTCATTTTGTTTGTTGAGGCTGAGTTTAAACAAGGCAATTTCTTTATCAATATCGTCCTGATCTTCCATACTCCTGCCTTCAATTGCATCTGTAATAATTTGCACAGAGCGTAAAAGTAAGCCCGACATAAAATCAAAAAACAAATCCGGGCTGCCGCCATTACTTTGAATATCGGTAAGATATTGATAGTATTTTTGCTTCTCGTCTTCTTTGATATAAAGCGGAGGAAAGCCATAAGCAATCAGGATCAAGTTAGAAAGTATCCGTGCCGTACGGCCATTTCCATCATAAAACGGGTGAATGGTAAGATAATCCAAGTGAAACTTTAAAGCAAGTATAGCAGGATGAGTGGTGTTGTTTTTGCCTTGTGTTATCTTCTCTTTTTCTGTATTTAACCAGTTAATTAATAAATGTATTTTTTCTTTAACTTCCGTATGGCTTGCAAAATCAAAACGTTCTCCGGCAGTATTATAAATGTAATTATCTGTGTTTTTCCATTCGCCAACATATTTTAACTTTTCAGGGTCTTCCTCATACATAATACCTTTGTGTATTTGTTTGATCCTGGTTTCAGATATATTTAATTCCCCCTTGCCCATTTTCATAATTGTGGAAATAACAGCATCATGTTGCCTGATTTCCATTATATCTTTAATAGGTTTATCATCAACATCAACAAGTCCAACCATTACCGTACGGGTTTCCCGCTTAGTCAGCAAATTTCCTTCCATACTATTGGAAGTATAATTCCACTCTAACCTCAATTTATAATTGATTTTATTTAAAAGTGCTGCCGATAATAAACCATTTTTTTGGATGGTAGCCTGAAGAAGATCAATCTGGTTTAACTTATCTGTGTAGCTCATTTCACTAAAATATACTTAATGCATTACAAAACCAACAGGCGTATTGCGCTTAAACGCTGATGCTTCTTTTATCCCTGCTTTTTTTAGGTGATAAAAGAAGCATCACAAAGTTAACAGCCAACCGGAAACTTTTTTGCAACATCAGTTTAAAAGCTAAATAATTTAGTAATATATTAGCATTCTAAACCGCAGCCATGGATGCTTTAAAATTGTTTGAAGAAAAAAAGGTTCGTACTCATTGGGACGAAGAAACACAAACCTGGTTTTTTTCAGTCATCGATGTGATTGAAATTTTAACAGACAGCACCGTACCAAAAAGATATTGGAGCGATTTGAAAAAGAAGCTTGTAGTAGAAGGAAGTGAAGCGTACGAAAATATCGTACGGTTGAAAATGCAGGCACCAGATGGCAAGCAAAGGGAAACGGATGTTGCAAACACGGAAACATTACTTCGCCTCATCCAATCTATCCCTTCCCCAAAAGCAGAACCGTTTAAGCAATGGCTGGCTAAAGTTGGTTACGAAAGGATGCAGGAAATAGCCAACCCGGAACAAAGTTTAGACCGGGCAAGGGAAAACTGGCAAAAAATAGGCCGCAGCGAAAAATGGATACAGCAACGCATGACCGGGCAGGAAACCCGGGACAAGCTAACCGATTACTGGCAGCAAAACGGCGTAGAAAAAGGCAATGGGTTTGCCTTGCTCACCAACATCATCCACGAAGAATGGACAGGGCTTTCTGTAAAAAAACATAAAGACTTAAAGGGTTTAAAATCGCAAAACCTGCGCGACCACATGAGCGAAGCTGAATTGATTTTTAAGGCACTGGCCGAACTTTCTACCCGGCAAATAGCCGAAACCGACGCAGCAAAAGGTTTGAAGGAAAACGCCCAGGCTGGCAAAAAAGGTGGTTCTGTAGCCAAAAATGCCCGAAAAGAATTAGAAAGTAAAACCGGCAAAAACGTGGTCACCGGAGAAAACTTTTTGCCTCCCAAAAAAGAAAAGCCGGAATTGGAATGAATGATTTCTTTATCACCTAAAAAACAGGGATAAAAGAAGCATTGATCTGTAATCGTTTGCTGTACTTGGGCAAATTGTTAATGGTGATGGGTTTTATTTTTTAGCTTCCTTTAAAAAATCGCCGATATGGTCATTCAGAAATTTGGCATCCACAGGATTACTGGCTGCACCGGCGGTATGGCCCCACAATGATGGAATGGGCATCAGCCTGACACCCGGAATAAAAGCGGCTTCGTAACGGGCATCGCCAAGCGGGAAATACAAATCCGTTTCCGAAGGCATGTATAAAAACGGAACTTTGATAGAGCGAAGTGCTTTTTCTACATCGCCGCCAAAGCCTGGTGTGTTGCCAACATCGTGGTTTTCCCAGGTACGCATTTGCAAAATCAGATTATTGGCATCAGCACCGGGGATAAAATGCGTACGGTAATTGTTGAGCACCTGCTCAAATGTTGTGCCTGCCGGTGCGGTTGCACGCCATAATTCTTTGCGCCACCACTCCTGCGAATACAACCAGCCTGCCCATACCACAGAAAATGCTTCCAGTCCTTTTTGAGGCGGCGTTTTGTAATCGCCATTTTGGAAAGCATCATCTGCTGTTAACGCTGCGATTTGGCCTTCCAGGCGCACTTTGCCATGCCCGTAAGTTTTGGCCGTGCCCGAAGTAGCTACGATACGATCAGCAAATATTGGATAACTAACCGCCCACTGGAAAGCCTGTTGCGCACCCATCGAAAAACCAATCAATGCCCGCAGGTGGGTAATTTTCAATTCCTGCACCAACAGCTGATGCACTGCTGCAACATTGTCTCGGACCGTCATCACCGGAAAACGCGGGCCATGAAAAGGTTCGGGTGTATTGCTGGGAGATGAAGAACGGCCATTGCCAAAAAGCTCTGTAGCTACCAGAAAAAGTTTAGTGGTATCCAACGCTTTACCCGCACCAATCAGCCATTCATAACCATGATAATTGGCCATATAATGCGACGGCAGCAGCACCACATTGTCATGTGCCGCATTCAAATGCCCGTAAGTGCCATAAATGATATGTGCCTGCGGTAGCGTTGCGCCGCTTTCGGTTTTAAAATTATTGATTACGTATTCATGCCGAGCAGCACCGTCTGCACGTTTTGGGGTTTGTGCCGAGAGATTTTGTATACAAAACAGTAAAAAAAGCAGTTTTTTCATTTGATAAATTTAGGTGATAAAAGAAGCATCAACCTAAAAAACGTCATTTATTTCAGCCCGATCCTGTACAATTTCCCATTATCGGTAACCGTATAAAGCGCACCGTCTTTACCTTCGGTTAGCGCACGGAAACGTTCGCCTTTTTCTTTCAGCAGGCGTTCTTCACCCACAACTTTGTTGTTTTTGATAACCAGCCTGGCAATGTGCGACCCGCCTAAACCGCCAACAAATAAATTACCTTTCCACTCCGGGATTACATTGCTATTATAAAATGCGATACCAGACGGCGAAATGCTGGGGTCCCAATAATAAACCGGTTGCTCTACACCATCTTTTTGCTGTATGCCATCGCCAACCTGCTGTCCGCTGTACTCAATACCATAAGTAACTACCGGCCAGCCGTAGTTTTTTCCGGGTTTGATTAGGTTGATCTCATCGCCGCCGCGCGGGCCAAATTCATCTTCCCATAGTTCACCGGTTTCGGGGTTCCAGGCCATACCTTCGGGGTTGCGGAAACCGTAAGCGTAAATCTCGGGCAAAGCATTGGGTGTGTTGGCAAACGGGCCACCGGCAACGGCTTTTCCATCTTTGGTAAGGTGCAAAACTTTGCCGATGGCCGTGCTTAAATCCTGCGCTTTTTGGCGGATATCATTACCGGCACGCTCGCCGGTGCTTACAAAAAGGTTGCCTTGTTTATCAAACAAAATCCGCGAACCGTATTGCAGCGTACCACTGTATACAGGTTGGGCGCGGTAAATTATTTGGATGTTTTCAATTTTGGTTTCATCGGCAGATAATTTTCCTTTAGCAATGGCCAGCAATCCTCCGCCGGAAGTTTTTTCAGCATAATCCCAAAAAACCATGCGGTTGGTTTTAAAATCCGGGTCAATGTTTACGTCCAGCAAGCCACCTTGTCCGGCTACAAAAACTTCGGGCAGATTAGTAATTTTTTTATCCGGCTTGCCATCTGCTTTCAAAATCTGCATAGTGCCTGTTTTTTCACTGATCAGAAAACGGCCATCCGGCAAAACACAAATCCCCCAGGGCGATTGCAAATCCTTATTGATCACCGTAACAACTAGTGGCACAGACGTTTTTACACCCGGCGCACGCGTTTGCCCGGCAAAAGCAGGTTTGTAATCACTGTTGGGTTTCCGGGTTTCAACCGGTGCAGTGTTGCCGGTATCAATCATATTTTCTGTATGGTTAACCGCATCAGCATTGCAGGCAGAAATTGCAGTGGTAAAAACAGCAATACTTAAAAAACAGATTTTAAAACGAGAAGTAAACATCATTTAATATTGAGTTTGAATGATAGCACAGACAGCAAAAGTTTAAAAAAGATTGCCGTTTTTAATTTTAACGCCGCAATGTATAATTTATGCTGATAAAAAAAGCATTTAAAATGATCTGTTGTTGGGATGCTTCTTTTATCGGTATAAATTTGGTTTGAGAACGAAAACGATTATTTTTTTGGAAGATAAAGATCTCATCTGGTTCAGCTTAACCCAAAAACCAGAATAATTTTTGCTTTTTGGTGATGCTTCTTTTATCGTCATTTATTTGCCCGCTGCTTTAAGTTCTCCGCAAAAACACTACCTTCCAGCTTCAATTTTAGGTTTTTGCCATGAAGATAAATTTAGACAAACTTAATCGCCGTAAGTTTTTAACAACCAGCACTTTAGGTGCATCTGGTGTGCTGCTGGGTTCCAAAGTTTTAGGAAATAGTATCGTAAAAGAAGCATCAGTTGCCAACTTTCCAATCGTCATTTCCACCTGGGATTTCGGTATTCCGGCCAATCAGGAAGCCTGGAAAATACTTTCAAAAGGCGGCCGGTCTTTGGATGCGGTGGAAGCTGGTGTAAGAATCCCGGAAGCCGACCCGAATAATCATACGGTTGGAGCCGCCGGTTATCCGGACCGTGACGGGCACGTTACTTTGGATGCCTGCATTATGGATGACAAAGGAAATTGCGGCGGCGTGGCAGCGATGGAATACATTGATCACCCGATTTCGGTTGCCCGGATGGTAATGGAAAAAACACCGCACGTGCTGCTTGTGGGCGAAGGTGCCACGCAATTTGCCCTCGAAAACGGCTTTAAAAAGAAAGTTTTACTTACTGCCGAATCAGAAAAAGCCTGGAAAGAATGGCTCAAAACGGCTGATTATAAACCGGAAATCAACATTGAAAACAAGCTTTATTCACCCAAAAAACTTCCCGGAAACCAGTACAACCACGATACAATTGGAATGCTGGCATTGGATACGGCCGGAAATATTTCCGGTGCCTGTACAACCAGCGGCATGGCCTGGAAACTGCATGGCCGCGTAGGAGACAGTCCGATTATTGGTGCCGGGCTTTTTGTGGATAATGAAGTTGGCGGTGCCACATCAACCGGCGTTGGCGAGGAAGTGATCCGGAATGTAGGCAGTTTTTTAGTGGTCGAATTGATGCGCCAGGGCTATAAACCGGAAGATGCCTGCAAAGAAGCAGTTAACCGGATCATCAAAAAGAAACCTGAACTGGCCAAAACGTTGCAGGTTGGTTTTCTGGCGATCAATAAAAAAGGCGAATATGGTGCTTACGCGATACAAAAAGGCTTTTCCTTCGCCGTTTGCAATGCCGAAAAACAGGATTTGCTGATCAAAGGCAAAAGTATTTTTTAATCACCCAAAATGATTAAAATTGAAATTTGTGCCGGTTCGGTAACGTCTGCTTTGGCGGCACAGGAAGGCGGCGCGTTTCGGATTGAATTGTGTGATAATTTGAAAGAAGGCGGCACCACGCCATCGTACGGAACACTTCTTTTAGCAAGGAAAAATCTCAGCATCAAACTATTTTCGATCATCCGGCCGCGCGGCGGTGATTTTTTGTATTCTGATCTGGAATTTGAGTTGATGAAAATGGACGTTGAGCAATGCCGGAAATTGGGTTGCGATGGCGTAGTTTTTGGAATTTTAACAGAACACGGCGAAGTTGACAAGGAGCGAAATTTGGAGTTGAAAAAAGCCGCCGGAAAAATGGAAACCACTTTCCACCGTGCTTTTGATCGCTGTAAAAATCCTTTTAAAGCTTTGGAAGATGTTATAGAAATGGGTTTTGATCGAATCCTTACTTCCGGCATGGAAAATACGGCGGTAAAAGGAGCATCGATGATTGCGAAATTGGTTGAACAAGCAAATGAAAGAATTATAGTAATGCCGGGCGCAGGTGTCCGTCCGGATAATTTGCAGGAATTAATTGAACTGACCGGAGCCACCGAATATCATACTTCGGCAAAAGGCGTTTTTAAAAGCGAAATGGTTTTTACTGAGGTTAAAACCGGAAACTATGAAGAAGAGTTTCTGACAGAGCAAACCGATTATGATACTGTAAAGGCATTGGTTGAAATTGCAGTTAATAGAAATTAACTGAAGCTGATTTTAATGGCATAAAAGAAGCATCATTCAGGGCCTGTTTAAATTCATATCAGAAAAAACCCTAATGCTTCTTTTACCACTATAAATTTGGTGCTTGTATTTTATCTTCACAAAAAGCAATTCGTGTATCACTGATTTTTAGGCGGTAAAAGAAGCATGGCAAATAAATCGACAAAATTTATAAAAAACCTTAATGCTTCTTTTATCACTATAAATTTGGTGCTTGTATCGTATCTTCACAAAAAGCAATCCGTGTATTACTGATTTTTAGGTGATAAAAGAAGCATTTGGTTTTATTGCACCACAAATATTTTAACTGTAATTGTTTCTTTCTTTTTATCAAACTTGTGCAACTGTGTTTTTAATATTTTGCCATAAGCACAAAAGCCAACCCGAATATTTGGTTGGCTTTTGTTTGAAAACAAAATGATTTTACATTTTGAAAGTTTTAAGTAAAGGTATTTCTTAATTGGTATCCCACCAGATCCTGCCTTTGGTATCCTGGGCAGTAGTGCCGTAAGCCGGATCTTTAGTCATCATAGCTTTAATAGCGGCACTGTAATTTGCAGAGTTTTGGTTAGAACCGGTGCTCAAATCCAAAGAATTCCTGCGTGGTATTAACAGGTTTTGCCTGCCATCCCATAAACTTTCCAGGTAAGCAATACCTGAACCATCGCCAATCCTGTTTGCCTGTCCGGCACGTACATCTTCAAACTGAGGATAGCCTGTACGTTTCCACATTGCCCAGGCTTCAGCTGGCTCTGTCAAAAAGTTTACCCAAGCTTGTGAATAAATACTTGGTAAACCTTTGTAAGGAAGCGTAGTTGCAAAATTGCCGATGGTTATCGCTGCAGCATTGGGCACGTTTGTAGCAACAGCCATAGCTTTGTACTGATCAAAAGATGCCTGTACACCCAAATTAAACCATTGTGCTGCAGATTTGCCCAAACTATTGCCGCCTTTTTCTGCAATTTCTGCCATCATAAAGCATGTTTCGGCATAAGTTAGATAAGGTGTCCTCATTTTGATGGTGCTGCCATCTACATAAGATTCATCGTCGTGCAACAAATCTTTGGAAGACCTGGGCTCAAAACCGCCAAAACCACCGTTTTTAATAAACAACCGGCTTTGGATGGCAGACAAAAACCCTAAAGTTTGTGTGCCGGAACCACCAGTAACGGTAAAGGTTTTAAAACGGTCGCCTCCGGTAGAACCATAACTTGTATTGGCTGAAGCAGGAAAAGCATGTTTGCCCCAATAACGGTTGTTTGGGTTTGTCACATCATTCTCAGGTTGCAACAAAGCTGCCTGGGTTGCGACATTGCCGTTTTGTTTCACGGTTACATAATTTTTATAGTTTGTCCCGAAATCATTTTGACGGACCATGAAAGCTAATCTTGGATCGTTTGTTGATTTTAGAAATTCCACAAAAGGATAAGCGGCGTTGTAAGCAAACAGAACCACGTTGATGTCATCTACATTATTGTTCCAGTCGCGGGTTTGGCTGTATCCAAAAGAACCATCATTGGAAGAAATGATATTCCCTGCAAAGTTATTGGCAATATCTGTCAAAACGCTTGTTAATTGTGCAGGGTCACGTTTTTCGTAACGTTGCGCAATTTTGATCCGGAGTGTATTGGCAAAAGACAGCCATTTTCCATAATCACCACCATAAAAAAGGTCTTGGCTGCTGATGGCAATTTGTGCTGTACTGCTTTTTAACAGAGTAGCGGCATCTTTTAATTTTTGATCAAACACTTTATATAAAGTATAATCGAAATCGTAAGCCGGCAACGGATACTGCGTACTGTTAAAAGCCTGAGTATAAGGCAATGCGCCGAAAACGTCTGCTACTTTCCAGGCTTGGTAAGTATCTATAATAGAACATATTGCTTTTAATCCCTGATAAGTTGCCATCTGTTCTTGCGGCATTAAATTGATCACATCAATAATGCGGTGCATGTCCCTTCCGTTCCCGTTAAAATAATCATTGTAATAAGGAAAGCCGGGATTTGGGCCGATAGTTTTTGAAGGGTCCCAATACCGGGTTGACAAGGCAGATGCATCTGCGCCCTCCGGAACCACATATTGCATATAAGTCATGGTCGTACCATATTTCTGTGCAGTATTGTTGCGTGAATTCAGGTTAAAATCTACAGTGGCACCAGTAAACAAAAACTCAGGATTGGCATTGCTTAACGTTTTAGGGTTGGTATTGATATCCACCAATTCCTTTTTACAGGATTGGCTTAGCAGGGTTAAGGCCATCAGGCCTATTATATATTTATTTGTCTTTTTCATCTTTATAAAATCTTAATGTTATAATGAAATATTTAAACTCACAGAATAGTTCCTGTAGAAAGGGACACCACCGGTTATGTATGGCCTGAAAGGGTCATTGCTTTGAAGGGATTCAGGGTTCTGGTCTCCGCTCAGGGTTTTGTACAAGTAACCTATATTACGGGCCGATACACTTAAGCGGGCACCTTTTAAACCGATTTTATTGATTAGCGGTGCTGGCAATCTATAACCTAAGCTAATTTCGCGCAGCATGATCCAGGAGTTCTTGGATACTGATTCATTTGCATTAAGATTTGTTCCGTAACCGTAAAAAGTATTGTAATATAACGAAGCTTTCCAGGGTTCAACCAAACCCTGATTGTACGCATCCCTAAAGGTCATACCGGCAATACTTACACCCGGTTTAAGCGGACTCGTTTGGCCTGCGTCAAAAACCGCATTCGGTATTACGCCGTCATATCGTACTTGTCCGTTGTAAGAATCAATGCGTGCTACGCCTCCATGTGCCTGGTCGCGGAATTGCAAAGAGTTTAAGGTAGTTCCTTGTCCGGTTGCATAACCATAAGCTTCAGAATATACATCACCGCCAAAGCGGCCATCAACTTGTGTGAAAAGACTGAAATTTTTGTAACGCAGCGTTGTACTTATACCTCCAACCAAATCTGGTTCTACCTTGCCTATATTGATCCTTTTTTGTGCATCCGAATAATCCGGATTTACCAGATTGTAATCCTGCATATCAAATTTCACCGCTGGGTTTGTGTTGGTTTGGCGGCTGCCGACCTGTATAATCGGTAAGCCAGTTGCCGGATCAATTTTTGAAGATGCCCCCGTTTCTGATGTCAATACACCAAAAGCGCCGCCTTCATAGGCGTAAACATTTGCCCCGTCATAACCTCCGCTTAGTTCCCATTCTTTTATGCCGCTTCCAAATTCAATAATTTTACTTTTGTTGTGCGCCATGTTCACGGCAAAGTTCAGGTTCCAGTCTTTAGTGCGGATCGGGGTAACGTTAACCAATAGTTCTATACCTTGATTCTGAATGTTGCCCGCATTCAGGAAGCTTCTGCTGTAGCCGGTTTCAATTACACCCGGAATATATAGTAATTGGTTAAATGTATTGGTTTTATAATATGTAAAATCAACATTCACCAATTCTTTAAACAATCCAAAATTGGTGCCTAATTCTATAGAACGCTGCTTTTGAGGCTTTATATTTAGGTTTTGTTTAACATCTGCATTAACCTGGGTGGCACTACCTACCGATTGGTTGTTTTGATTGATAATTGTACTCGGCGAATAACCAATCCCGGTGGCATAAGGGCCTGCTACGCCTGCATTGCCCACATAAGCTAAAGAAGCCCTTAGCCTTCCGCTTGATAACCATGCTGGCATAGAGGTTTTTAAATGGTCATAAAAGGAGTAGGAAGCATTTACAGACGGATAAAATACAGCGTAATTATTAGCTCCAGGCACACTGCTTGGATAGGTTAAAGTAGACAGCCAATCATTACGTCCGGTTATTTCGAGGTTTAAATATTCTTTATAATTCAAGTTTAAATCTCCGCCTAAACCAATAGTGCGCATAGATGGTTTTTGTGCACCGGGTGAATCATTGTATGGAGGTATATTGTAATTATAATAGTAATTATTAGTAAGCGTATTAAAAGAATTTGCCAGAAAGAACTGGTTCGGCACGGCCAAACCTCCATTGGTGCTGGCACCCCAGTTTTCTGCCAGGCCATTTCCGTAGATTTCATTGATGATCCTGAAATCAATGTTTAAATCATTGTTCAACACTTTTTTGGCTGCATGTGCCATAAACAACAAAGTATAATCAGTAGAATAACTACCGCCCGAAGCATAAGAACCACCTGCATTGTTCTTGTCGTTGCCGTAGTTTTTAGTTTCCCGGAAAGCTTTCTGAAAGTTAACATTTGCCCGTCCGGAGAAATCTAACCAAGGTGCTACCTGTGCCTTTAATTGTGCATAACCCAGAAAAGAATTTTCACTGTTGCTGTAATGATTTTTATCAATAACAGAGAATGCAGACGTTACACTGTTTAAGTTACCAAAAACACCTGCGCTATTGATCGAGTTGTCAGCATTCCGGTAAGTGGCTTTCCAATCATTATAATTTAAGTTCCGGGGTAAATAATAAGTGTTGAAAGCTAAATTTGATCCGCCTTGGTAAGCATATCTACCCTGATTATAATAATTTGATGTTACTGTGTTTGCGTAGTTGATCCCGATTTCGGTAGAAAATACTTTGTTTAATTCTCCGCCAACTTTAATGGCAAAAGCGTTTCTTTTTAAACTGTTGTTGGGTAATATCCCATCGCTTGAGTTATTGGAATAAGAGAGACGATAATTAAACTTGTCGTTTGCACCGCTTAATGCCAAGTTGTTGTTTATATAATTCCCGTTTTGATAAAATATTTTCCAGTTGTCCGGTTGGGCTGAATAGGGCGCATTTCTGGTGTGGTCATAAATTACCGGATGTAAACTACCGTCCATTGCCGGACCCCAACTACCTACTGTATTTGCCTGTGATCCATCGGGTGCAAAATTACCTTCACGGGTTAATGCACTGCCCTGGCCATAAACATTTTGAAAAGACATGGGACTCTTATAAATATTAGAAGTTTGATAAGTTGAACCGAATTCGATGCCCAACCCCTGGCCTGATCTTCCTCTTTTAGTGGTGATTACAATTGCTCCGTTTAACCCGCGGGAACCGTAAAGGGAAGTGGCAGCTGCACCTTTTAATACTGTAATTGATTCATAATCATCGGGGTTTAGGTTTTTTAATTGGGAACCGCTATCCGTGTCATCTGCATTTACAATATTGTTTTGAAGCACATTGCCATCTATTACAAATATGGGTTGATTGTTGGCCTGGCCGGGGCTTGAACCCAAAACCTTTGCACCCCTGATCTGGATAAAAGGCGAAGTTTGAATACCTGCAGCACTCATCACATTAATGTTTACACCTGCAACTTTACCTTGTAAACCGGTAATAGGATTAACTGTATTGGTTCGGGTAATATCTTCGCCTTTTACTGTTGTGGCAGAATACCCCAGGTTTTTATCTGCTTTATTGATACCCAGAGCTGTAGTGATTGTTATTTCCTTTAGTGCTTGCCCGCTTTCAGTCATAGTTACATTAACAGTGGTTCTGTCACCTACAGGTATTTCTTGTGTTTTAAAGCCAATAAAAGAAAAGCGTAGTGTAGTATTGGCACCTACAGAAATGTGATAAGTGCCATCCGGAGAGGTAGAAACACCATTTTTTCCATTAACTTCAATCACACTAACGCCGGGCAGGGATTGCCCTTGGGCATCTTTTACTGTACCGTTAACGGTTTTTCGGTTTTGAGCATATCCCTGAAAGCAGCTTAGGATTGTCAAAAAAATAAGTAATACTTTTTTCATTTACAATTTATTTAATAAAGGTTAAAAATTTAGTACATATTTAAGGGCAAATTTAAATCTAAGGGCAAGTTTTAAATTTATATAATTTTTTATAATGCTTCTTTTATGCCTAAAAAATCTGTGTTTCTATTTTTTATCGATAAAAGAAGCATATAACTTCAGTGTTTTTTGTATGGTAAAAGAAGCATTCAAAATAAATTTTATTTGAAAAAACTTATAATGCTTCTTTTATGCCTATAGAAATTGGTGTTTGCATCAATTTAATTCATTATAAAAACCAAATGCTTACCATTTTTTAGGTGATAAAAGAAGCATTATAAAATAGATTGAACAATTTTTAAACAGGCTCCAAGAGTTCTATAATTTAGAGCCTGTTTAAACTTTTATCATAAAATTTATAATGCTTCTTTTATGCCTATAAATTTTGTTTTTGAATGTTGCATCAGTACAAAAAGTAACATAAACAATGGTTTTCCTGCGGTAAAAGAAGCATAGGAACATTAAGTTGAATGAAATTTAAACAGGCTTTTAATTAAGTTTAATTTTTTACTTTCAAGTCCCACCATAACCTGGTTCCGCCATTGTCCGGTCCGTTTAACAAGGAAGCTGCTTTTGTAACTTCGGCCTTGTTGTTATCATATTCGTCTTTTGAAAAAGGAATCCTGCGGATAAAATCAGTTGTACTGATCGTGCCCTGGCTATTGTTAACAACTACCGGCATCAAAACAGGATAATTTGTTCTTCTGAACTCGGCCCAGGCTTCTTCACCGTCCGGCCACAGCCCTAACCATTTTTGGGTAATGATACGTTCTAACTTTTGCTGATATGTTGCCCCTTCATCCCACTTTATGGTTATTTTACTTAAATAAGGTGAACCTGCAGGCACGTTGTTGGTTGCACTGGCAAGGTCTGTATAAGGTGCTTCTGTACTGGTTGCATCATTTGCATAATTACCCAAGCTACCGCTAACCCCGTTAAGATCAAATGAAAGGGCTATCCCTTGATTATAGAAATTGGAAGATGTACCGCCCATATTCCATCCGCGCAAGGCACCTTCTGCCCTCAAGAAAGAAATTTCGGAAGCGGCCATCAACTGGATCGGCGTTGAGGGTTTTGTATTGACGAAGACTTTCCGGGTGGCGTTTGGATCGCCGAAATAAAGCAGGCTGGCATCTGCATATTGTTGGGTGGAAGTGATTTGAACGCCGTTGCGTATGCCCCGGTATTGTCCTTGACTGTTTGGTACGAAGTAAAAGGGAAGGCGCGGGTCGTTGTAGCCTTTCAAGTAGCATTCCATTGGTGCGCCCATATTGATGTCTTCGTATTCATAGGTGATTGACCAAAGTGAATTGGTAAAAGTAACCCCATTGACTGCGTGTACAAAGGCGTTATCGCTATTTGTTGTAAATAAGCCATTAGGATCATTTACGGCTTCTTCTGCTTTGGTTTTTGCCAAAGTAGGATTAACCATGGCAATACGGATAGCCAAACGCAACTTCAAAGAATTGGCAAATTTAAGCCATTGCTTGTAATCGCCATTGTAAACTAAATCATAAGGCTGAAATGGTTTTGCGCCTGGATTAGCTTTAGTGTATTGAGTTAACGTTTTTATTGCAAAATCAAGTTCCGTAAAAAAAGTATTATAAATTACTTCCTGGCTGTCATAAGGCGTTGTAAATCCGCCTTTTCCGAAAGAGGTATAAGGCATAGGGCCATAAACATCGGTAACCCGGTGCATGCCTTCAACTTTAAGGATATTGGCAATTGCTAAATAATCCGGTGAACTTGCCGCTGCCCTTTTGCTTACTTGCAACCAGTTGGACATGATATTTTGAAAGCCAATATTGAAAGGTGCAGTATTCCATCCGGTTACAAGTCCGTAATTGGTATTATTTACCCCACCATTAAACGGGTCGCCGGACATCATATACCCGGAATAAATATCTGCATTTAAATTTTGCTGTAGCTGATACAGATAGTTAGTGGTGCTGAAAATAGAAAGTTGCATCGGTACCATAAACGTACCTAAGCCCTCGCCATCAATTTTAAGCAGCGAATCTGTAGCATTATATCTGTTGGTATTATACTTTTCAAAATCCTTGGTACAGGATGTTTGAAATAAAACAGTACCTATCACTGATAGCAGTAATAGGTATTTTATGGGTGTTTTTTTTGTTTTCATGTTATTTTTAATTTAAATTAACGGTTAAAAACGGGCACTTATTTTAAAACCAATACTCCTGAGTGTAGGGAGATTAAACACATCAAGCCCTTGCAAACCATTGGCGGTAGATAAGGCAACATCCGGGTCAAAAGGGGCATTGTCTTTTATCATCCACAAATTCCTGCCGATTACAGAAAGGCCAACATTTTTAATTTTATTGTTTAAATAGGTGCCTGGCAATGTGTAGCCAAAAACCAATTCGCGCAAACGGATATTTGTAGCGCTATATACATATTCTGATGCAATAGCATTACGGCCGCCCACAGTTGTATAATATAATTGGGAATCCACCTTTTTACCATTAACCACAACACCACCATTATCACGCGCTTTACCTGATGCTTCAGAAACACCATATTGGTCAAGCACTCCCTGGGTTAAAGAAACCACCTGACCACCAAAACGGCCATCTACTAAAAAACTCAACCTAAAGTTTTTATAATTGAACTCGTTTTGGAAACCGGCCAAAAAGTTGGGGTTGTAGTTTCCTATTTTAGTAAAGTCTGATGACTTAATAGGTAAACCATTTGCATCAGTTATATAATTTCCGTTTGCGTCTTTTTCTGCAGCGTTAGCATACATATCGCCATAAGAACCACCTTTTTGTACACGGAGGTTAAACACGTCCGAAGAAAGGTTTACATAATCTAATGAAGTATTGGCACCAGTATAAGGATCAGTATATTCAAGTACATCTAAAACCTTGTTTCTATTAAGCGAAAAATTTATACTTGGCCTCCAGGTAAAACCTTCAAATTTGGCAGTATAAGCCAAAGTAGCTTCAATACCTTTGTTCATTAAATTACCACCATTAAAATAGTAACTGCTGTAACCGGTTGACGGACTTACGCTGATTTGGTAAATCTGATTCGTACTAAAAGATTTATATAAGTTAACAGTCAGGTTTAAATTATCATTTAAAAAACGGCTGTCTAATCCAATTTCGTAAGATATTGTGTTTTCTGGTTTTAATGTAGTAAATGGTGCTGCACCTATAGCATTCGTTGTTCCATTGTTTATAGCATACGTAGGGTTTGTAGCATAAGCAATCGAACTGCCATTGCCCACATTGGTAATATTTGCCCTGATTTTAGCAAATGATATAAGTTCCGGTAATTTAAATAGCTGGCTCAATACGACATTTAACCCAACAGCAGGATAAAAGAAATGATCCTTGTTTGTAAAAGCTAAACTTGAATCCCAATCATTACGGCCGGTAATATCTAAAAATATTTTATTATCATAACCTAAGGTAGCTGTACCAAATGCAGATTGTATTTGCCGCCTGTCTGCATATTGTGTTGGATGCACACGTACATAATCAATATTGGCTATAGAAAATACGTTGGCAAAGTTTAATAAGTTACCGTCTGTAACAGAACCTTCTGTTTGGTTATTTTGGAAGCTTCCTCCTAAATTGGCAGTTAATGAAAATTTATCAGATAGCTTTTTATCAAAACTTGCTATTACGTCTGCGTAAGTTTGCGTTACACCACTTGGATTAAAAGTATATCCGCCTTTTGCCCCTGTAAGTGTATTAAGAGTTGAAGCATAACGTTCTGCTTCGTAAACATCAGTAGTACGGTCAACCTTTAACCTTCCCTGTATATTAAGCCAATCTGTAATGGTATATTTTGCACTGATGGTTCCGAGTAAACGGCTTAAACGGTCTTGGTTATTGTTGCGGTTTATAATCCAATAAGGGTTTTGGGTGGCAATATCGCTAATCGTATATGGCCAGTTTTGTGTGTTCAATTGTCTTGCCGGATCATAAAGCTCGTAGTTGTTTTTGTACGGGTTAAAATCAACCCCTCTTGGAAAAAGATACAAAGGAACAATTGGATTGTAGTAGAAACCCTGATAAGGTCTGTTGTTTACGTTTTGTGAAATATAATTGGCAGAAACATCCAGGGACAATTTGTTTTTAAAAAACTGGCTCGAGTTGCGTACAGTAAAATTGTATTTATCAAGTTTGTTGTTAGGGATAACACCTGAAGAGTTGGTGTTTTCAAAAGAAAAGTAGGTTTGATTGGTTTCTGTACCTGTTTGTATAGATAAAGCGTTGATCAAAGTTCTGCCGGTATTGTAAAACGACTTAGGGTCAAATGTACTTGGGGAAGCTAATTTACTGCCCCAGCTAAAAGGGGAATTTACTACAGGCTGACCATTTTCATCTACCGTTGTTTGACCGTAAGTTTTTTGCAGCTTTGGGATCAAAAACGGCTTTTCAAAGGTTGTATTGGATGAAAAATTAACCGTTGTTTTACCTGCCAATCCTTTTTTAGTAGTAATTAAAATTACACCATTAGCGCCCTGGCTACCATACAATGCTGCCGAAGACGATCCCGGAAGTACTGTAATACTTTCAACATCATCCGGATTAAGGTTTTCAATACCATCACCTCTGTCCTGCCCGCCAAACACCCCTCCGATCTGTCCGCTGTTGTTGCGCGGCATCGGGATACCATCAATTACATACAAAGCATTGTTATCGCCGTTGATGGATTTGTTACCACGCAAAACTACTTTGGTTGAACCGCCAACACCGGAAGAACTCCGGGTGATTTGGGCACCGGCCACTTTACCGGATAAACTGTTAACTAAACTGGCGTCGGGCACTTTGGTCAGTTCGTCGCCGCTAACCGTTTGTACGCCATAAGTTAATGATCTGGCTTCCCTTTTGATACCTAAAGCCGTTACAACAACTTCGGTCAGGTTATTTGTAGCAGGCACAAGACTGATGGTAAGCGTAGTTTTTCCTGCAACCGGTACTTCCAGGTTTTGATAACCAATGTAGGATAAAACCAATACTGCATTTTCGGGAGCGGTAATAACAAATGTACCATTAACATCAGTTGATACTCCGGCAGTTCCATTCTTGACTTTTACCGAAACACCAATTAATGGCTGGCCTTTTTCGTCTAATACTTTACCGGAAACCCTGATATCTGCAGCCTGGGCCATTAACCGGGTTGATTCAACCGCTATTGATTTGATATTAACGGGATGTGTATAAATTCCGGCTGATGCATCCAGATTAAAAATTAGCACAAATGCAAAGGTTGCTGTTAAACATAGCTTTGGATAGCTGTATTTTACAGCAGTACCGGATAGGTATTTACTGATTTTCATAAATAATAGGTTAAGTTAAAAACTATGATCTGCCCGAAAGCAGGTACTGTTAATACAAAAAGTGTTGTTTGTCTTGAGGATGAGATCGACTGTCAAGATTTTATGTATTTTCTATCATCATATACATTTAATTTAATATGTTAAATAATTAGTTAAATAGTTGTTTTCTGTTTTTAGTTGATTAGTGTCATCAGTAAAAAATGATCATGCTTTTCTTATTTAGTATAAAAGGTAAAAATTGAATAATCAATGTTTTCCCTTCTTTTCTAAATTTCTAAATCCTCTTAAATTTTACCCGGTAAAAGAAGTATTGCTGTCCTTAATCAAAAATTAGCTTAGTCAGGTTAACTTTAAAACAATTTATTATTAATACTGCATTATTTTTAAGTACCGACTAAGTAAATAATTATATTTTAAACTTCCTACTTCTTTTTAAAATATTTAAAAAGTATTTTAATTATCATATATTTATTTTATCTATGTGGTGTATTGAACCTAAAAAATGACTGCCCATAGTATAGAATATCTACTAAATTATAGTAAGGTTATTAAATGCTTGTATTACAATGAGGTACTTACCAGTGCCGACATCAGTAATTACACAGGCAAAAGCATTCCCAATACCATCAAAGTGCTAAATGAGCTGATCAAAGAAGGTTACGTGGCCGAAAAGGGATTTGCAAATTCCAGCGGAGGGCGCAAGCCGTTAAATTATTCACTCATTGCAAACACACATTATTTGCTTTCCGTAGCGCTGGACCAGTTCTCGGCACAAATGGTTGTGGTAGATATGAACAACAACTTTGTAAGCAAGATTATCCGTTACGAATTTGACATACATCTTTTACAGGCCGAAACTTTTACAGGCCAATTGAAACATTTTCTTGAAAATTGCGGTGTTTCCAAAACCAATATCCTCGGTATCGGCCTTACCATGCCGGGTTTTGTGGATACAGATGCCGGCGTAAATTATACTTTCTTGAAAGTTAGCGGCCAAACCTTGGTCGGGTACATCCAGCAAAATATTTCAATCCCGGTTTTTCTGGACAACGACTCTACCGCGATTGCGTTGGCCGAGCAAAAGTTTGGCGTAGCAGCGCATATCAAAAATGTGATGGTGCTCAACCTGGGTTGGGGAATTGGTTTGGGGATGATTTTGAACGATAAAATTTTCAGGGGAAACAATGGTTTGGCCGGAGAATTTAGCCATATTCCGCTTTTTAAAAACGGTAAGCTTTGTAACTGCGGCAAGCACGGCTGCCTGGAAACGGAAGCTTCGTTAATTGCCGTAACAGCAACGGCGAAAGAAGGCATCAGGCAGGGACAAATTACCAGTCTGGCAAATTATAAAGAAGTTGACGCCGATGTTATAATTTCGGAGGCCATTAAAGGAGATGTGTTTTCTGTGAAACTGATTTCGGAAGCGGCCTATCATGTTGGCGAAGGTTTGGCCATACTCATCCATCTGATGAATCCCGGTGCCATAGTTTTAAGCGGTAAAGGAAGCATTGTAGGAAAATTGTGGCTGGCACCTATTCAGCAGGCTATAAATGAACATTGTATCCCAATGCTTACCCAGCATACCGAATTTATCATCTCCAACTTAAATACCAGGGCGCAGTTGATTGGCGGCGCGGCCCTGGTAGTAGAAAACTTTGGTAAAAAGCTCGAAGATAAATTAGCAGCTATAGAAGAAGGTGTTTATGTAACCTGATTTTTTTAAACTTGCTGAATGACGAAACCGAACAGTAAAAATTATTTTTAAGGAATGAAATAACCGTTGATCACCCCCAAAAAACAGTGCTAAAAGAAGCATTTAACTTCAATAGACTTTATCAATTATTTTAACCCGAATTACCTTGCAAACCCTGATTAAGCATATCAAACAAAATTTTTTAAAAACACCAATTGTTGCACCTTGCATCAGGGCAATTGCCAATGCTGTTTTTATCACTGTTTTTTTAGTGTCGGCGGCACAGGCACAAACCGCTTACGAATTAAATTCCGGTTGGAAATGTGCGCCGGTTGCGGAAGTGAAAGCTGACGGAATGGCTTTGTCGCAGCCCAGTTCATCCACCCAAAACTGGCTTCCTGCCACCGTTCCGGGAACGGTTTTGACCACGCTTTTGAATAATAAAAAAGTGCCAGATCCTTTTTATGGGATGAACAACGAGCACATCAAAGATATTTACGTTACCGGCCGAAATTATTACACGTATTGGTTTGTAAAAGATTTTGAGGAAGCGGCACCAGTCGGCGGTCATCAGGTTTATTTGAATTTTCGGGGAATTAACTACTCCGCAGAAATCTACCTCAACGGAAAAAAAGTGAACCCAAAAACGCATGTCGGTATGTTTTTGCGGGAATCTTACAACATCAGTTCGCTGTTGAATAAAAACGGCAAAAACCGTTTGGCCGTTTTGGTTTATCCGCCAGACCCGGTTGGTAATGCAAATGGCGGACAAGGCGGCGACGGCCGGATTGCCAAAGGTGTCGGCCTGCAATACACGGCTGGCTGGGATTGGATTGTGCCGATGCGCGACCGGAATACGGGCATTTGGGACAAAGTTACAATTGAAAAAACAGGAGAGGTGAACTTGCTTAATCCTCATGTAATTACGGTAGTTCCAGGAATTAGGAAAGTTTTGGGCGATCAGCAGCCTGCCATTATCAAGGCATCGGCAGAACTGCAAAATCCCACAAATCATGCGGTAAAAGGAGTATTGCAATATATGCTTGATGGAAATACCATTTCAAAAGCGGTTACCATTCCAGCTAATTCAACGCAGGAAGTTTCTGTTCCCGATCTCACCTTAAAAAACCCAAAATTATGGTGGCCAAATGGTTACGGCCCGCAAAATTTGTACAATTCAAAAATTCAGTTTGTTATCGGAAACAAGGTTTCTGATCAGGAAAACGTTTCGGTGGGTGTCCGTGAAATTACGACCAGTTGGAACAATGAAACGCACAGTCGGCAAGTAGAAGTAAACGGACAAAAAGTATTTATTAAAGGCGGAAATTGGATTATTTCGGATGCGATGCTGCGTTTTTCGGATGCGCGTTACGATGCGGAAGTTCGTTTTCACCGTGATATGAACCTCAATTTAATTCGGGTTTGGGGCGGTGCTTTGGTAGAACGGCCGGAGTTTTATCAGGCTTGCGACAAATATGGTTTACTGGTTTTTCAGGATTTCTGGATTTCGGGCGATGCAAATGGCAAATGGACTGACCCGGCCAAAGCGGACGACCAATGGACACGCCGCAAATATCCCGACGATCATGCGCTGTTTTTGAAATCTGTTGCCGATCAGGTCAAGCTCGTCCGCAATCATCCTTCGCTGGCCATTTGGTGCGGCGGAAACGAAATTACGCCTCCCGAAGATATTTTGCTTTCGATGCGCGATTCCATTTTACCCAAATTAGATGGTACGCGCTGGTTTGTGGATTACTCCAACTCCGATAAAATGTCGTTAAATACTTTAGGCGGCAACGGCGACGGGCCTTATGGCATTCAACCGCTTTCCACATTTTGGGAAGAGCGCACGTATCCGTTCAACTCCGAAATCGGTTCGGTTGGCCTGAGTGATTACGAATCTTTGCAGCGTTTCATCCCCGAAAAAAACTTAATTGCACCAGAATATTCGGCACAAAATAAAACCGCTAAAGTAGATTCCGTTTGGGATTACCATAAATATATTGCTTACGATGCTTCGATTGATCCTTACGGGAAAGCAAAAGATGCCAGGGATTTTGCAGCGAAAGCACAATTGGTCAATTATGATCAGTATCGCGGATTGATGGAAGGTTTCAGTTCGCATATGTGGAGCTGGTACACCGGAACGATCATCTGGAAAACACAAAACCCGTGGACGGCCATGCGCGGGCAGATGTACGATTATTATTTGGACCCGAACGCTTGTTTGTACGGTTTGCACAGCGGGAGCGAACCTTTGCACGCCATGTATAATCCGGTTACGGGCATGGTTTCGGTAGTGAATAATACTTTCGAAACCCGGCGCGATCTGATGCTAACTGTTAAAACCATTGGTATGAACGGTGAAGAAGGTTTGGTTACAGAGGTTTTTGTAGAAGTGCAGCCATCATCGGTTAAAGGTTTTTTGCCGATAAAAACAGTAGTGGAGCGGCGCGCAAAAAATAATGGTGTGTTTTTGTGCCTGCAAATTTTCGACAAAAACAAGAATAAACTGAGTGAGAATATTTACTGGATAAAAGATGCATCGGGCAATTATTCCGGTTTGCAGGAGATGCCGGCATCGCAGGTAAAAATTGTGGCGGTAAAAACAGCAAAAGGCAAAATTGAAGTTACGCTGAGCAATCCGGCCAAATCACCGCTGGCGTTTTTCAACCGTTTGTCGCTGGTTGATGGCACCACGCATAAACGTGTTTTACCGGTTTTTTATACCGATAATTATATTTCCATACTTTCGGGTGAAACAAAAAAAGTAGTGATAGAAAATGCATCGAAAGTTATTAATCCGCAGCTTTCCGTCAGCGGCTGGAACTTGCCCGAACAATTTATCACGATAAAAGAAGCATTGTAATAAAATCAAATCAATCAACCAAAAACTAAATCAAAACCCATGGCCCGTTTAAATTTGCTGGAAGAAACCCGCTACGAAAAATTACCTGTAACGGTATATCCCGATGCTTCTTTTGCCTCTGTAAAAGTGGCGAAAAGGATAGCCAGTTTGATCAACGCTAAAAATGAAAAAGGCGGGAAAACGATTTTAGGTTTGGCAACAGGCGCAACGCCGGTAAAGGTTTATGCGGAACTGATCCGGCTGCACAAAGAGGAAGGTTTGAGTTTTGCAGACGTGGTTACCTTCAATCTGGATGAATATTTCCCGATGAAACCGGATGCGGCGCAAAGTTATGTGACGTTTATGAACGAAAACTTATTTGATCATATCGATATAAAAAAGGAAAATATCCATATTCCGGATGGCACGCTGAAGCAGGAAAACGTAGCCGCTTTTTGTCTGGAATATGAAAAAAAGATCAGTGCTTACGGCGGGTTGGATTTGCAGGTCCTGGGGATCGGGCGAACGGGCCACATCGGTTTTAATGAGCCGGGATCGGCACCAAACTCGGGTACGCGTTTGGTTACGTTGGATGATTTGACGCGCCGCGATGCTTCACATGATTTTGGCGGAAAAGAGAATGTTCCGGTAAAAGCCATTACGATGGGCATCGGAACGATATTTAAAGCGCGGGAAATTATTTTAATGGCCTGGAACGCTAAAAAAGCTTCCATTATTAAAAAAGCGGTTGAAGGAGAAATTTCTTCGGATGTACCGGCAACTTATTTGCAACTTTCTGATAATGTGGAGTTTGTGCTGGATGAAGGTGCTGCTGAACAATTAACGCGTTTTAATACGCCCTGGCTGGTTAAGGATTGCGTGTGGACGGAAAAACTGATCAAAAAAGCGGTAATCTGGCTGGCAACAACCTTGAACAAACCGGTTTTAAAACTAACCGAAGAAGATTACAACAACCACGGCATGGCGCAACTGGCCACCGAAAAAGGACCGGTTTACAATATTAATATTGATATTTTTAATCAGGTACAGCATACCATTACCGGGTGGCCGGGCGGCAAACCAAATGCAGATGACAGCCAGCGGCCGGAACGTGCCGAGCCAGCCAAAAAACGCGTCATCGTGTTTTCACCGCACCCGGATGATGACGTGATTTCTGTTGGCGGTACGTTTATCCGTTTGGTAGATCAGGGCCACGATGTGCACGTGGCTTATCAAACTTCGGGCAATAATGCCGTTTGGGACGATGATGCGCTACGTTATATTGAATTTGCCATCGATTTTGCCAAAAGCCAGCAGCAGGAAGCCTCGCAGCTGGAAAGTTTATATCATTCCATGCGCGAATTTTCTCAGCATAAACAGCCCAATGAAGAAGATCCGCAGGAAATGAAAACGGTAAAAGGACTGATCCGCAAAGGGGAAGCGATTGCCGGTGCGCGTTTTGCAGGCGTTCCGGATGACCATATTCATTTTATGGACCTGCCTTTTTATGACCGTGCAAAAGTGCAGAAGCAAGTGAGTTTTGAAGATGATATACAGGAAACAATAAAACTTTTGCAGGAAGTAAAGCCGCATCAGATTTTTGCCGCCGGAGATTTTGCCGATCCGCATGGTACGCATAAAATTTGTTTCAATATCATAGTCGAAGCTTTGAAACGTTTAAAAGATGAAGAATGGACAAAAGATTGCTGGATTTGGCTTTACCGCGGTGCCTGGCACGAGTTTGAAACGCATGAAATTGAGATGGCTGTACCGCTTTCTCCGCAGGAAGTGATCCGTAAACGGCTGGCTATTTACAAACACCAGTCGCAAAAGGATTTACCGGTTTTCCCGGGCGATGATGCGCGCGAGTTTTGGGTGAGGGCAGAAGACCGCAACCGCGAAACTGCCTGTGCCTACGATAAACTAGGTTTGGCAGAATACGAAGCGATGGAAGCTTTTGTAAGATATCGATTGGATTAATGCTTCTTTTTAGCATTGTCATTTCCTTTAGATTAGCAAATCACAAACATTGACAGTTATTATTGTTGTTGAAGCTTTGTTTTTGCTTTTTTTTCTTTGTTAATAACTGCGAT